>JAABUS010000859.1_pt1 | contig 71986 bp, 69 predicted proteins | sample 5560161 | NCBI WGS metagenome assembly JAABUS01 (sample SAMN10711885, study PRJNA513376) | rock metagenome | isolation source: Antarctica rocks | place: Antarctica: Victoria Land, Trio Nunatak nord | collected 2016-01-04
CGTGGGCCAGTCCGCCCCTGCCAGGCTGGTGACGCACAGTGCGGAAGCGATCACGGCGAGTAGGCGTCTCATCCAGCCAGGGTGCGCCGGAACTCGAGATTTGTCGACCTCGGCGCGTCACGTCGGCGTGACCGAGGACTGTCAGCGCTCGGCGGCCGAAGATCCGCTGGATCTGGGAACCGCTGGGACATCCGAGGTCCGCGCTCCCGACGTCCGGACCCGGCCGTCGACCGACCGGGGTGACCGCATCTTCGAATACCTGCGGGGACCCGGGCCCGTGCCGACCGGTCTCGGAGCCCGGGCGGCAGCACCCGGCCCCTTGCTCCGTCAGCGTCCAAGTCGGGCACTTGCGGACCTGACCCGAGCGGGACCGGCTCGGTTACCGCCCAACTCGGGCACTTCCGGACCTGACCCGACCGGGACCGGCTCGGTTACCGCCCAACTCGGGCACTTGCGGACCTGACCCGACCGGGACCGGCTCGGTTACCGCCCAACTCGGGCACTTGCGGACCTGACCCGAGCGGGACCGGCTCGGTTACCGCCCAACTCGGGCACTTGCGCCCCGCGCACAGCTCCTGCCGGGCGAACCCGCCGCTCCCGGAGACCCGGGAAACACCTGGGCGATCGGTGCGAACGGGCAGAACCGGAGTTCCGCCCTTCCTTCCCCACTACGATCGAGGGCTGGAAACACGGCAAATGCGCGGAGGAGGTGATCGATGGGCGTCATCCAGAGTTTCGAACGACGTTTGCAGGGTGCGGTCGCCGGAACCTTCGCGCGACTATTCGGCGGATCGGTGCACCCAGCGGAAGTCGCGGGGGCGCTGCAACAGGAAGCGTCCGACCGCCTGCAGCGGCAAGGTGCCACCATCATCGCCCCCAACCATTACCTGGTGCGGATGGGCCCCACCGACACTTCGGGAATCGGCGAGCAGGATCGCGTTTCCAGCGCATTGTCCGAGATGATCGGGGAGTATCTGCAGGAGCAGGGCTGGCAGACTTTCGGCGACGTCGTCGTGACACTCGAAGAAGCGTCGTCCCTGCACACCGGCCAATTCCGCATCAGTTCGGTGATCGACCCGGATACCGACCGCCGCCAGCGCCATCGACGTACAGGAGTGGGACAGATGAGCCAGCACCAGGACTCCGGCCGGCCCTACCAGGACCGGGACGGCCAAGAACAGCGCGGTGGCGCCACCCCTGCCGATCAGCAAGGGCGGCAGGGTCAGGGCGCTCACCCCTACGACCCGCAGGCCGGACCACCGGACCAGGACCGGCAGGGTTACGACCAACAGGGCCACCAGGGCTATCAGCAGCCGGGTGCGGGTTACCAGCAGCCCGACCAGGGCCGCGACCCGGATGCCCGCTACCCGCAGCCCGGGCAGGATCAACCGGACTACCAGCAGCCGGGATACGAGCAGAACTACGGGCCGCAGAACCATGGGCAGCCGAGCTATGGTGCCCCGAGCTATGGAGCACCTGGCTACGGACCCCCCTTCCAGGGCCAGCAGAGCTACGGACCGCGGGAGTACGGACACGGTCAGCAGCCGGGCGGCAGCCCGCAGCAGGACTCGCAGAGCCACGGCCAGCAGGGCTCCTCCCAGCAGGGCTCCTCCCAGCAGGGCTCCTCCCAGCAGGGCTACGGCCAGAGCTACGGGCAGCAGGGCTCCAGCCAGCAGGGGTACGGCCAGCAGGGGCACGGCCAGCAGGGCTCCAGCCAGCAGGGGTACGGCCAGCCGGGCTCCAGCCAGCAGGGCTCCAGCCAGCAGGGGTACGGCCAGCCGGGCTACGGCCAGCAGGGCTTCGACCCGGGTGCCGGCTACCAGCAGGGGTACGGCCAGCAGGGGTACGGCCAGCAGGGGTACGGCCAGCAGGGGTACGGGCAGCAGGACTACGGCCAGCAGGGCGACGGCCCGCAGGGCTACGACCCGGGTGCCGGCTACCAGCAGGGTTATCGGCAGGAGTACGGCCAGCAGGAGCAGAGTTACCCGCAGTACGGCGGCGGCCAGGGTGGTTACTCCCCGCCGGGTTACCAGCCGGGCTACCGGCCGGACGCGGACTTCCCGCCCGGAGGCTACGGCCAGGGGACGGGCGGGGCCGGCGCTCCGGGCGCCGGACCGGCTGCGGATGTCACCGCGGTGCTCACCGTCGACGACGGCTCCCAGCGCTCCTACCAGCTGCAGCGCGGCTCGAACATCGTCGGCCGCGGCCAGGACGCGGCGTTCCGGCTGCCCGACACCAGCGTCAGCCGCCGGCACATCGACATCTACTTCGACGGGCAGACCGCGGTGATGCACGACCTCGGATCCACCAACGGTTCGACGGTCAATGGGTCGTCCGTGCAGACCTGGCAACTCGCCGAGGGTGACGTGATCCGGATCGGCCATTCGACGGTCGTGTTCAACCTGCATCCCTGAAAAGGACTGCACACGTGCCTGCGCTGATCCTCCAGCTGACCAGGGTGGGATTCCTGATCCTGCTGTGTCTGTTCGTCTGGGCTGCCATCCGGGTGATCAGGGCAGATCTGCGCACCGCCACCGATGTGAAAGCCGTGAAGTATGCCGCACCGTCCAGGCGCGATGCGCGCCGGATCGCCAGGGAAGACCGGGATCGGGCCCGTCCGGACGCCATGGGTCCGATGATGCCGACGATGTTGGTCGTCACCGCAGGGTCGCTGGCCGGCACCCGGCTCCGGCTCGGCGACGGGCCCATCCTGATCGGCCGTGCCGAGGACTCGACCCTGGTGGTGGACGACGATTACGCCTCCACCCGGCACGCGAGGCTGCTCCGCGACGGCGACGCCTACTACCTGGAGGATCTGGGCTCGACCAACGGCACCTACCTCGACCGCGCGCGCATCCAGTCACCGACCGCGGTGCCCGTGGGGGTGCCGATCAGGATCGGCCGCACCGTGATCGAGTTGCGTCCATGAGCGACGCCCGCCGGCGGCCCGTCGTTCCGCGCGGCGCCGGCACGCCGGAGCCGGCAACGGACATCGGGCCTTCATGACGCATCAGCTGCGATTCGTAGCGCGCAGCGACCGGGGACTGTTGCGCTCGAACAATCAGGATTCGGTCTACGCGGGTGAGCGGCTGCTGATCGTCGCCGACGGGATGGGCGGGCACGCCGCCGGCGACCTGGCATCCAGGGTGGTGGTGGCCGCGTTCGCCCCGCTGGATGCCGCACCGCCGGACGCGGATCTGCGGGTCCCGCTCAAGCGGGCCCTGCTGGACGGCAACGACGCCATCGCCGAGATGGTGCAGGACGATCCCGACCTGGAGGGGATGGGCACCACGGCCACGGCGATGCTGTTCGACGGCGACCGGATGGGCATGGTCCACATCGGCGATTCCCGCGCCTACCTGTACCGCAACGGGGTGCTGCACCAGCTCTCCCGCGACGACACCTTCGTGCAGTCGCTGGTCGACGACGGCCGGATCACGGAGGACGAAGCTGCCCACCACCCCCAGCGGAACCTGTTGCTACGGGCCCTGAACGGAACCGAGCCAGAGCCGATGCTCATCGTCCGGGAGATCTCCACCGGCGACCGGTTCCTGCTCTGCTCGGACGGGCTGTCGTCGGTGGTGGGCGCTGAGGCGATCGCGGACACGCTCGGCGACCCGGACCCGGAGTCGGCCGCCGACCGGTTGATCGAGCTGGCGCTGGTGGCCGGCGGGCCGGACAACGTCACGGTCATCGTCGCCGACGTCATCGACGTCGGTGCCAGGTCCGCCACTTCGCTACCGGCCGGCCCGGTCGATCCTGAGGCCACCGGACCGATCAGGCCGATCCATGCCACCCAGCGGATGCCGCGGATACCGCTGCCGGCGATTCCCGAGGACGTCCCGGCGCGCCCCGACTACCTGGACGGCGTTCCGGTGGGCGCGAGCGGTCCGGTCCATCAGGACGGCCGCCGATTCGCCGGCCCGCCCCTCGATGACCACGACGATGACGCTGACGCTGACTTCGCCGACGCTGACTTCGCCGACGAGCCGGTCCCCCGGCGCATCCTGGGCGGCCACACCGCCACCGGGCGCCGCACTCACCGCCGACCGCTGGTGACGGCGATCGTGTCGGCGATCGTTGTGCTGGCGCTGGCCGCCGCCGGTTCGCTGGTCTGGACCCGATCCCAGTACTACGTCGGCGCGTCCGACGGCCGGGTTGTCGTGTTCCGCGGTGTGCCGGGATCGGTGCTCGGCATTTCGCTGGCATCGGTCCAGGAGGACTCGTGCGCCGGCGTCTCGACACCCTGCACACCGATCAAGGTCGACGAGCTGATGCCGGCTGCCAGGGATCTGGTCAACCAGGGCATCGAGGGGCCCAGCCTGCAGAACGCCCGTGGGGTGATGACCCGGCTACCCGACCAGCTGCTGCCCTGCGGCGCCGCGGGCGCCCCCGGGGGGGCGGGTCAGCCCACCGGATCGGGAACCGGGATCAGCGGCGGCAGTGGATCAGCGGCCGGAACGTCGTCGGCCAGCGCCTCCGGGCCTCCCATCACCGTGTCGTCCCTCTCGTCAACTACCGTCCCATCTGCCGCCCCCTCGTCCCCGGCATCGTCGTCGGCGCGACCGACTCGGAGCCCGTCGTCGCCACCGCCGACCCGCACCGTGACGAAGAGTAGAGGTGCGCCGGCGACCACCACCCCACCGAAGACCGCCGCGACGTCCCGCCCGGCGACGTCCCGCGCGGCGACCGCGAGCAACCTGACGACGTCCCGCCCGGCGACGTCCCGCGCGGCGACCGCCAGCAGCCCGGCGACCACCAGTAGGCCGATCCCCCGTACAAATCCGACCGCCCGCGCCACTGCGTCGTCCAAGGCTGTCAGCCGCGTCGTGCCCCGGCCCGGCGACCGGTTCCAGCGCCGCCTGATCGCGCCCGAGGAGCTGCCGGGCGGACTCGCGCTGGACCGAACGGCCGGCTCCCAGCTCGCCCCGGCGACCACCATCTCGACTGGCCCTTCGCCGCAGAGCAGCACCCCACAGAGCAGCACCCCACAGAGCAGCACCCCACAGAGCAGCACCCCACAGAGCAGCACCCCACAGAGCAGCACCCCACAGAGCAGCACCCCACAGAGCAGCACCCCACAGAGCAGCACCCCACAGAGCAGCGGCACCCAGCAGAACTGCCGGGAGGTCAAGTGAGCGCGGCTCGCAGGACACCGGCCGGCGCCGCGGGCCCGATCACCGCACCGCTCAGGACCGGGCGGGCCGCGGAAATCGGGCTGCTGGTGTTCGCGGCGGTGATCGTCACCTCGGCGCTGGTGATCGTCGAGCTGAACCAGAACCGCGCGCTCAGCTGGCAGCTGGCCTGGTATGGCGGCGGTTACCTGGTGGCGCTGGCAGTCACCCACCTACTGGTCCGCCACTTCGCGCCGTACGCCGACCCGGTGCTGATGCCGGTCGCCGCGCTGCTCAACGGCCTGGGCCTGGTGATGATCCATCGGCTGGACTTCGCCGCCGTGGCCAACGCCGCGGCCGAGGGCAACAAGGGGCCAGCCCTGCAGGCGCCGCTGCAACTGATGTGGACGGCCGTGGCACTGGTGCTGTTCCTGGTCGTGTTGCTGGTGGTTCGCGACCACACCAAGCTGCAGTCGTACGCCTACACCATCGCCCTGGTCGGCATCGTCTTCCTGGCGGTTCCCGCGGTGCTGCCGGCCCGGCTGTCCGAGGTGAACGGCGCGAAGATCTGGATCAAGATCCCCGGCCTGCTGTCCATCCAGCCCGCCGAGTTCGCGAAGATCGCACTGATCGTCTTCGCGGCGGCGTTCCTGAGCAGCAAGGCCGGCCTGCTGAACTCCGCCGGCAAGAAGTTCCTCGGCCTGGTGCTGCCCAGGGTCCGCGACCTCGGCCCGCTGGTGGTGGCGCTGATCGCGGCACTCGGCATCCTGGTGCGCGGCAAGGACCTCGGCACCTCGCTACTGCTGTTCGGCACTCTGCTGGTGATGATCTATCTGGCCACCTCACGCGTCAGCTGGCTGATCATCGGGCTGATCGGCTTCGCCGGCGGGGCCGTCCTGATGTATTACGCGTTCGGTCACGTGCAGGACAGGGTTAACATCTGGCTGCACCCCTTCGCCGATCCGCAGGGCGACTCCTACCAGTTGGTGCAGTCGCTGTTCGGGCTAGGCACCGGCGGCATCTTCGGCACCGGGCTGGGCGCCGGCCGGCCGGACATCGTGCCGTACGCCTCCACCGACTTCATCACCGCGGCACTCGGCGAGGAACTCGGCTTGGTCGGCCTCACCGCGATCATCGTGCTCTACATGATCCTGACCACCCGCGGGCTGCGCACCGCCATCGCCGTCAAGGACACCTTCGGATCGCTGCTGGCCGGCGGGCTGGCATTCTCGCTGGCCCTGCAGGTGTTCATCATCATCGGCGGCGTCACCCGGCTGATCCCGCTGACCGGCCTCACCACCCCGTTCCTGTCCTACGGCGGGTCGTCGCTGCTGGCCAACTACGTGATCCTGGCGTTGCTGATCCGTATCTCGGACTCCTCGCGGCGGCCCGCTGCTCCCCCGACGCCCAAGCCGGCGCCCTTGGGCGAGGCGCACACCGAGATGGTGACGGCTGCCCGGAACCCGGCGGCCGGCCGATGAACACCCGTGCCCCGTACTCGGTGAACCGGCCGCTGCGCCGGCTAGGCACCGCTGTGGTCGTGCTGCTGTCGGCGCTGCTGCTGAACGTCGGCTTCATCCAGGTGGTTAAGTCCGACGACTACCGCGGCGATCCGAACAACAAGCGCACGGCGCTGGACGACATCAACCGGCAGCGAGGCCTGATCATCGCCGCCGGCGGCGCGGTACTGGCGCGCAGCGTCCCGTCCAACGACCAGTACCGCTACCAGCGCAGTTACCCGGGCGGCGCCGCCTTCGCCAACGTCACCGGTTACCTCTCGCTGCGGTACGGCAGCACCGGCCTGGAGAACAGCTACGGCGACGTGCTGTCCGGCAACGACCCGAACCTGATCGTCGACAACATGTCCGACCTGGTCACCGGCCGGGATCCGCAGGGCGGGAACATCGAGCTCACGCTGGTGCCCAAGGTGCAGCAGGCGGCCTACCAGGCGCTCACCGACAAGGGGTTCACCGGTGCCGTCGTCGCGCTGCAACCCAAGACCGGCCAGGTGCTGGCGCTGGCCACCTCGCCGTCCTTCAACCCGAATCCATTCGCCTCCCACCTGGTCACCACCCAGCGAAGCGCCTACAACGCGCTGGTCGAGGCGGCCAACAGTGCGGCCCCCGACCAGGACGTCAACCGCGGGATCGTCTCGGTCTACCCGCCGGGGTCGACCTTCAAGCTGGTCGTGGCGGCCGCCGCGCTGCAGGACGGGTTCACCCCCAACTCCGCCGTCACCGGCGTGCCCAAGATCCGGTTGCCCGCCGCGGGCGCCGCCACCCTGTCCAACTTCGGCGGTGAGAGCTGCGCGAACCGGGGCGGCTCCGACGTGTCACTGACCGACGCGCTGGCGCACTCCTGTAACACCGCCTTCGCGCAGGTGGCGATGAAGGTCGGGGCGGACCGGTTGAAGTCACAGGCCGCGGCATTCGGCGTCGGCGAGGCCCGCAGTCTCGGCGGCCTTGAGGTCGCCCCGTCCAGGATCGGCGATCTACCGGATCCGGCGTCGGTGGCCCAGTCAGGGATCGGGCAGCGCGACGTCGCCTTCACCCCGCTGCAGGACGCCGTGGTGACGGCCACCATCGCCAACGGCGGCCAGCGGATGGAGCCCTACCTGGTATCCACGGTGACCAAGCCCGACCTGTCGCTGCTGCAGCCGGCAGCACAGCCGACGTCGGCGGGCCAGGTAGTGCCGGCGACGGTCGCCGGGCAGATCAGGGACATGATGCTGCAGTCCGAGCAGGCGATGGTCACCAGGTCCGACCCGGCGCTCAAGATCGCCTCGAAGACCGGCACCGCCGAGCACGGCGACAATCCGAAGACCACCCCGCCGCACACCTGGTACGTGGCGTTCGCCCCGGCCGACGACCCCAAGATCGCCGTCGCGGTGTTCGTCGCCGACGGCGGGGATCGCGGCCTGAACGCCACCGGCGCCACGGTGGCCGCCCCGATCGGCCATGCGGTGATCGAGGCAGCATTGACGGCGGGCGACTGAGACATGGCGCTGACCCCAGGATTGCTGCTGTCCGAGCGCTACCGGCTCAGCGCCCGCATCGCGGTGGGCGGAATGGGCGAGGTGTGGTCGGCGGACGACACCAGGCTGGGCCGCCAGGTCGCCGTGAAGATCCTGCGTCCCGAGCTGACCAGCGACCCCGAATTCGTCGATCGGTTCCGCACGGAGGCCAGGATCACGGCCTCGCTGAACCATTCCGGCATCGCCGCTGTGTACGACTACGGCGAAGTTGCCTCCATCGCCGGCGGCCCCGAGGACACCGCTTTCCTGGTGATGGAGCTGGTGAACGGGGAGCCGTTGTCGGCGGTCCTGGCCCGGCAGCAGCGGATCGCGGTACCCAGGGTGCTCGACCTGTTGGAGCAGTCCGGCCGGGCGCTGCAGGCGGCACACAACCGCGCGCTGGTGCATCGCGACATCAAGCCGGGGAACATCCTGATCACCCCGGCCGGCCAGGTCAAGATCACCGACTTCGGGATCGCCAAGGTCGCCTTCCAAGTGCCGATCACCAAGGGCGGCATGGTGATGGGCACCGCCCAGTACCTGTCGCCGGAGCAGGCCGCCGGCCACCCCGCCGTCCCCGCTTCCGACATCTACGCGCTCGGCGTGGTCGCCTTCGAATGTCTGGCCGGCGAGCGCCCGTTCAACGGCGAGAGCGCGGTCGCAGTGGCGACGGCGCAGGTCAACAGCCCGCCGCCGCCCCTACCGCCGGACATCCCACCGCCGGTGACGGCGCTGGTGATGCGGATGATGGCCAAGGATCCGCGGCAACGCTTCGACGACGGCGCGTCCGTGGCGGCGGCCATCGCAGCGGTGCGGTCGGGGCGGGCGGCGGTAGCGGCACGGAGCGTTCACCTGGGGCCTGCCACCACACCGGCGGCGGCGCAGGCCGCGCACGCCGCCGAGGCGGTGCATGCGGCCCAGCTCCGCACCGTCGGCGGTGACGCACCCGGTCGGCTGATGCCCGGTCGGGCATCCGGCCAGGTGTTGCCGCACCGAAGCGTCGCCGGCCGGCCGGTGCGGCACACGGGCCTGTCCTGGCTGATCGGGCTGCTGGTCCTGCTGCTGGCGGTACTGGCCGGCTGGTACCTGTCCCGGCTGGCCGCCGACAGCAGCACCGGGGCGGCGACAGCACCGCCGCCGCCGGCGTCCGCAACCGTTACCTCTTTGATGGCCGATGTGACTCCGACCGGTCCGGTGCAACTGGGACAATGGGCAGCCGTGCCTGCCGCCGCCCGGACCGCTGCGGCCGGCGGGACGACGGGGCAGGCGGCACGAGCAGCAGCAACAGGCGAAGGACGGCGATGACGGGACAACTGTTCGGCGACCGCTATCAGGTCGGCGACACGCTCGGCTTCGGCGGCATGTCGGAGGTGCACAGGGGACGCGACCTGCGGCTGGGTCGGGATGTGGCGATCAAGGTGCTGCGCGCGGACCTGGCCCGCGATCCGTCGTTCCAGGCCAGGTTCCGGCGGGAGGCGCAGAATGCCGCCTCGCTGAACCATCCCGCGATCGTCGCCGTCTACGACACCGGCGACGCCGCGCCCGCCGCCGCCGACGGCAGCAGGGTCCCGTACATCGTCATGGAGTACGTGGACGGTGAGACGCTCCGCGATCTGCTCAAGCGGGAGGGCCCGCTGGATCCGAAGCGGGCGATGGAGATCGTCGCGGATGTCTGTGCGGCACTGGACTTCTCGCACCGACACGGGATCGTGCACCGGGACATCAAGCCTGCCAACGTCATGCTCACCAGGGCCGGCGCGGTGAAGGTGATGGACTTCGGGATCGCCCGCGCTGTGGCCGACGGCCAGTCGTCGATGACGGCGACCGCGGCGGTGATCGGTACCGCCCAGTACCTCTCACCGGAACAGGCACGCGGCGAGTCGGTGGACGCCAGATCCGATGTCTACTCGACCGGTTGCGTGCTGTTCGAACTGCTCACCGGTGCGCCGCCGTTCACCGGCGACTCACCGGTCGCAGTGGCCTACCAGCACGTGCGGGAAGATCCGAAGGCGCCGTCGGCGACCCGGCCTGGTCTGCCCCGCGACCTGGACGCGATCGTCCTCAAGGCCCTCAACAAGAATCCGCTGAACCGATACCAGACCGCCGCCGAGATGCGCGCGGACCTGGTCAGGTCGTTGTCCGGGCAGGCCGTGCTGGCTCCGAGGGTGATGGACGACGCCGAACGGACCGCGATCATGGGCTCCCGTCCCACCCCGCCGCCCGCCCGCGCCGCCGTCCCACCGGCCGGCACCCCGCCGATCCTGGCGCCGCCGCAGCGGATCATGCCCGATCACCGCTGGGAGCCGGAGGACGAACACAGCCGGGCCAAGAAGGTCTGGGGATACCTCGGAATCGGGGCCATCGTACTGGCGCTGCTGGCCGGTGCGATCTTCCTGACGATCAAGTTCACCTCGGCGCCTCCGCCGACACCCGACGTCGCGGTGCCCGACCTGGGCAACAAGACCCAGGAGCGGGCCGCCCAGCTGCTCAACGACGTGCGGCTCAAGCTGGGCGAGGTGACGAAGGTGCAATCCGGTGACGACCAGAAGGGTCTGGTGGTCTATCAGAATCCGTCCAAGGGCACCCCTCGCCAGCCCGGAACTTCGGTCACCATCCAGATCGGCACCGGTATCACCCAGGTAGCGGTTCCCGACCTGATGGACAAATCGGAGGCCGACGCGAAGGCCGCCGTGGACAAGGTCAACCTGCAGTTCACGGTGCAGCGGGTGAAGTCCACCGACGCCCAGAACGGGAAAGTGTTCAAACAGGATCCGGCGCCCGGTGGCTCGGTGAAGCCGGGAACGGTGGTCACCGTCCAGGTCGGTACCGGCCCCGCTCAGACAACCGTCCCGGACGGCCTGGTGGGGATGCCGTTCGATGCGGCCAAGAAGGCGCTCGAGGGTGCCGGATTCGGCGCGGTGCCGCGGGCGCAGGCGTCCACGCTTCCGGCGAACCAGGTGCTGGGGGTGGTCGGTGCCAAGGCCGGGCAGAAGCTCAAGGAAGGCACCGTCATCACCCTGACGGTGTCGGACCAGTCCCAGTTCCTGATGCCTGACCTCAAGAACCTGACCGCAGACCAGGCGGTGGAGAAGCTGCGCCAGGCGAGCTGGACGGGCGACATCACCTCACTGGACAAGCAACCCTTCGAGACGACGGATTTCACCCAGCTCGACAAGATCCAGGAGCAGAACCCGCAGCCGCAGCAACCGTTGGCCCGGATCGGGAAGCCGGTGGTGAAGATCGGCACCATCAAGACCTTCGTGATGCCGCACCTGGTCGGTGAGCAGGAAGGCAACGCGCTGGCGGTACTGCAGGCGAACGGCTACCTGGTCGATACCGCGCTCACCATCGAGCTGCTCGACAACGACAACCCGGCTCTCACCGGCAGGGTGGTCAACCAGACCATTCCCGACAACATGCGGACGCCGATCAACCAGCCGATGACGATCCAGGTCCTGAAGCCACCGCCGCCGCCACCGCCGATCTCCCTCACACAGTCGACCACCGCGCAGACCCCCACCCAGACCAGCACCGCGCCGCCGCCCACCACCCAGACCAGCACCGCGCCGCCGCCCACCACCCAGTCCAGCACCCGGTCCAGCAGCTCGGCGCCGCCCACCACCCGGTCCAGCAGCTCCGCGCCGCCCACCACCCAGTCCAGCACCCGGTCCAGCAGCTCCGCGCCGCCCACCACCCGGTCCAGCAGCTCCGCGCCGCCCACCACCCGGTCCAGCAGCTCCGCGCCGCCGCCCTCCAGCAGTTCCTCCTCCGCGCCGCCCGCTTCCTCAGCCGGACAGAGCAGCGCGAACCAAGCAGGAACTGTGAAGGACAAGCGACGCGGCAAGAACCGCGGTGGTTGACACGAGGGTGTATCGAAGCGTTGACGGCGTTGACGGCGTCCATGGTCGCGACAGGCGGTTCCCAGGCCGGCTCGATGGGATTCAACGAACCGGCTCAGCACACACTCAGGCGGTTCTCACGATCGACGCGCAGGTTGGAGTCATGACCGAGCACCCGACATCTCCCGACGGCGGCAGCGCACCCGTCGGCGACGCGAATCCATCGTCACCCGACCGGTCCGCCGGGTCGTCGCCGAGCAACGGGCCAGGCTCGTTGTCCGCCCGGCCACCGGGGCAGCATCTCCCGCCGGACCAGGACTGGTGGGCACGACCCAGCGGCGCACTGTCCCGCCCTGGCTGGGAGACATCAAACCCAGAGACATCGCCACGAGGCGCCTCCGCGGGCGCAGAAGGCCCCGCGGGGCGTAACGGTTTCCGGACCACCGCCGCCGGTGCCACCCCGCCGGCCGGCGGGCCGGATCCGTCCACCCAGGTGTTCGGGCCGGGCAACCACGGGCAGGCGCCGCACCCGACCGACAGAACGTACGACGGTGCATACAGCACGCCCGGCTTCCGGACGGCCGCACACCGAACGACCGGATTCGACGCGGCGGACTACGGTGCCGCGGGTTACGGTGCCGCGGGTTACGGTGCCGCGGGTTACGGTGCCGCGGGTTACGGTGCCGCAGGTTACGGCGGGGACCGCGCCACCGGCGGCGCCGCGACCGCAGCCCTGCCTCGGGCTCCCCGGCGCAGGCGATCGACCGGTCTGATAGGCGGCGCCACCGTGCTGGCTCTGGCGTCGGCATTCGGCGCCGGGTACCTCGGTTCACAGGTCGGGACGTCGCCGACCACAGCCGCCGCCCCGGACAGCGCCGTCGTCCGGTCGTCGGTGTCCGCTCCGGCCGTCGCACAGGTCATTCCGAGTAACGGCGTCCAGACGGTGGCCCAGTCGGTGCTGCCGTCGGTTGTCTCGGTGGTAGCGGTCAGCGGCCAGGGGGTTGCGGAGGGGTCGGGTGTCATCCTGTCGGCGGACGGGAAGATCCTCACCAACAACCATGTGATCGCCGGCTCTCAGCAGCTCACCGTACGGCTGAACGACGGCACCACGGCCAGAGCGGACGTCGTGGGTGGCGACGCGACCGACGACCTCGCGGTGATCCAGGCCAAGGGGTTGTCCGGTCTGAAGCCGGCCACCATCGGCTCGTCGGGCAACCTGTCCGTCGGACAGGAAGTGGTGGCCATCGGCTCCCCGCTCGGCCTGTCCTCGACGGTGACCAGCGGCATCGTGTCCGCCCTGAACCGCCCGGTGCGCACGGCCGACTCGCAGGGCCAGCAGCCGGATCCCTACAACCAGAGTCCCCAGCAGGACCCGCAGGGCAACCAGGACCCGAACCGAACCATCCCCGCCGGGCAGGACACCGTGCTGAACGCCATCCAGACCGACGCGGCCATCAACCACGGCAACTCCGGCGGCGCACTGGTCGACATGACCGGCAAGGTGATCGGCATCAACTCGGCGATCGCCTCGGCGTCCAGCGGCGACCCGAGCGGCAGCGGCGGCGGCAACATCGGCATCGGTTTCGCCATCCCGATCGATCAGGCGAAGCGGATCGCCGACGAGATCATCGCCAGCGGCCACGCCACTCACGCGGTCCTCGGGGCCACCGTCAGCAGTGCCTCCACCGCCGAGGAGGTGATGTCTTCCGGCGCCACCATTGCCTCGGTCACGTCCGGTGGAGCTGCCGAGAAGGCCGGTCTGCAGAAGGGTGATGTGGTGACCAAGGTCGGCACCCAGCAGGTCGAGTCGTCGGACGCACTGGTCGCCGCGGTCAGGTCGCAGAAACCAGGCGGCACCGTCGACGTCACCTACGTCCGGGACAAGAAGTCACACACAGTCTCGGTGACCCTCGGTTCGGCCAAGTCCCAGTAGTTCGCCCGACCCTCAGCCGGCGGCGACCCGCAACCGCTCCACCTCGGTGGCCAACGGCGGTACGCGGGTCGCCGCGGCGCCGTCGCCGCAGATCCGCAGCCAGTTGGCCAGCAGCTGGTGACCGCCCTGGGTGAGCACCGACTCGGGGTGGAACTGAACCCCCTCGATCTGGTGCTCACGGTGCCGCAGTCCCATGATGACGCCGCCCGGCTGCCCACCGCCCGGCTGCCCACCGCCCGGCGGAACAGTGCGGGCAGTCACCACCAGCTCGGCGGACACCGTGCCGTCGACGACGGCCAGCGAGTGGTAGCGGGTCCCGATGACGGGATCGGGCAGACCCTCGAAAACTCCGTCGTTGTCGTGCCGGACCAACGACGTGCGGCCGTGCAGCAGCTCATCGGCCCGGTCGACCACCCCGCCGTACACCTCGGCGATCGCCTGATGTCCCAGGCACACCCCGAGAACAGGAATCCGACCGGCGACCCACCGGATCAACGGCTCGGTGATCCCGGCGTCGGCCGGGACGCCCGGCCCGGGTGACAGCAGGATTCCTTGCACGTCAAAGGGTTCCACGTCCTCGACGGTGATCGCATCGTTGCGCCGGACGATGCACTCCGCGCCCAGTTGCTCCAGGTACTGGACCAGGTTGTAGACGAACGAGTCGTAGTTGTCGATGACGAGGATCCGGGCCACCCGCTCATCCTCCCATCCGCGGCATTTCCGGCCCAGCCGGAGAGCTATTGCCCGCCTTGTCCTCCCCGAACGATCGGCCCCTTCCAGGCTTTGAGGGCGCCCAGACTCTGGCCCGCACAGAGACAGCACACCGTCGGGCGGAGGTTCGGACCGTACGCAGCCGCCCGAGTTGGGCACATCCCAAGCCCCAGCGACCGCAGCTGCACTGCGAACCGCCCGAGTTGGGCACATCCCAGCGCTCGGCGACCCCGGCAGCGCCCGCGAACCGCCCAACCTGGGCACATCCCAACCGCCGGCGACCCCGGCAGCGCCGCGAACCGCCCGACTTGGGCACATCCCAGCCCCCAGCGACCACGGCAGCGCCGGGAACCGCCCGAGTTGGGCACATCCCAGCCCCCAGCGACCCCGGCAGCGCCGAGAACCGCCCGACTTGGGCACATCCCAGCGCTCGGCGACCCCGGCAGCGCCGGGAACCGCCCGACTTGGGCACATCGCAGCCCCCAGCGACCACGGCAGCGCCGCCAGTTAGGGCTGAATTCTCACCAATGCCTCAGCGGCGAACCGGCAGCCAGCCAGATGCGCCCCCGGCCGAGCGGTGACGGATCGCCCGTCAGCGGATCTCGTGCTGCGCCGAGGCCATGCTGATCGGGCCGTCGTAGCCGGGCAAGGTCACCTCGTCCAGAACCCGGACGGCGAATCCGAGCCGGTACCTCTGCACATACTGCTGGAACAACTGCCCCCGGTTGCCGGTCGAGCGCGGCGCGCAGGGTCGCCGGGTTGCCGATCGCGGTGATCACGAACGGCGGCGAGTAGGTGCGGCCCTGCAGCAGGAGGGTATTGCCGATGCAGCGAACGGCCGAGGTGGTCAGCACCCGCTGGTCCATGATCGTCATGGCCTCGGCGCCGCCGGCCCAGAGGCCGTTCACCGCCGCCTGTACATCCTGCTGATGCACCACCAGATCGTCCGGATCGACGTCCAGCGGGTAGTTCCCGTCCGAGTCGCGGGGTGCGTCGGTCAGGCTGACCCGTACGCCGGGGCCGGCCACCGAGGTCAACTGGGCGGCCGGACGCAGTCGGGCGGCGACCTGCCGTTCCCGCTCGACCTGCGGGGAGACGTCCTGGGCTGCAGCGGCATCGATCTGAAGTTGCAGATCACGGGCTCGGCGCTGACCGGTCGCCACCCTGGCCTCGGCGTCTCGGATCACCGTGGACAGATCAGCCGACCGGTCGTGCAGGTGCTGGCTGTGCGACAGCGATCGGGCGGTGCCTAATATGACGCCGGCTACCAGGCAGATCGCCACCACGGCGGCCCGCCACACCGGCCTGTTTCCGCCGGAAACCTGCTGTGCTGCGCCCGTCGCTTCCTCACCCCCGACCACCAACGGTAGGTGGCCGCCGGCAGCGCACCAACGGGGGTGGCCGGATGTTTCGCCTGTTCCCGACCAGATGATGCTGGAGCAGGCTCAATGTGGAGCAGGCTCGAAGTTCAGTACGCTGGCGACGACAGTGCGGTTCTACGACAGTGCGGTTCTACGACAGTACGGTTCGACCTGAACCTGGTTGGCAACGCCCGCCGTGCTGATCGTCATGAACGCGAAGGTCGCAGAACGCACACTCTCTGCACAGACTCTCTGGAGGAACGCGGTGCCCAAGTCCAAGGTGCGCAAGAAGCCGAGCACGGTGTCCACCGGCCGGGCGCCATCGCAGACATCGGGATCCGCATCCACATCCGCGGCCAGGGTCAAGGTCGCCGGACCGTCCAGCCCCGTCTACATCGGTGTGATGATCGGCCTGATGGTGCTCGGCCTGCTCTGGCTGGTCGTCAACTACCTGTGGGGCCAGGCCGGACCGAACGGCACCGGCGGAATTCCGGTCATGCGAGACCTGGGCAGTTGGAACTTCGCGATCGGCTTCGCCCTGATGATCGCGGGCCTGCTGATGACGATGCGGTGGCGCTGAGCTCGCACACTCCGGTCGCTGTTGCGGCCGGCGGCAAACGGTGACCCCTACCGGGCAGGCACCGGCGATGCCCCTCGAACGTGAGTTCATCGGGCGCCGAAGAGCGGCGCAGTTGGCGCGGCAAGTAGGCTCCCGGCGGCACCGGATGTTCAGCCGTTGTGCGCCCCCCGGCCATCCGCCGGACACCGAACGACACCCTTGTCATTTATCCCCATTGTGGACAACTCCGGTGGATGGATCGTTCTCGGCGCTCGGCCGCCAACCAGATCCACCCCCGCCACCGCCATTTCCGATCCTCCGACGCGGCCCTGTCCCCCACCAACCCACCACCGGCGCCACTTGCGATCCTTCGACGCGGTTCTGCCGCCAGATCCGGGTTTGAGCTGACGTGTCGCCGCCTCGCAGCTGGGGATTTCCCCCGTGGGTGCCCGGAATCGGCGCGGCGCTGGCGGGAGGCGGACTTGTCTGGGCACTGCTGTCCGGCCCCGGCCGTGACCACTTGGTGGCCATCGTGCTGACCGTCGCGGGCCTGGTCGCCGCGATCGCCGGCTGGCGGATGCGCGACCGTCTGATCGCCGACACCACCGGGCTGACGGTCCGCTCCATCTTGTTCGCCCGGCAGCTCCCGTGGTCCGACATCGAGTCGGTGACCACCGCATCCCACCGCCGCCTCGGCTCCACCTCGACGTTGCTGGAGATCAATCTGCACGACGAATCGATGCTGGCCTTCAGCGACATGGAGCTCGGTGCGAAGAGCGATGATGTCGCCGCGATCCTGCGCGGTCTGCTCGCCGACGCCCAGCGCTGACCCACCGCGGCTCTGTCAACTTCGCCGCCGCTGCCACCGACGGTTCGCGGCTGACCAACTCGCCGACTGCTGTCACAGCCGTTCCCGGTCGCGACGATGACAGAAATCCGGCGCAGGCACGACCGGCCTCGGGCCATGCCCCGCAGGATCCCAGTACCCGCAGCGCACTCATCGGACCGATCCTGCCATGGCGCCTGACGGCCACGGCGCAGACCTCGAGCCGTCAGTCGCTCAGCTTGGCCTGCTCCCTGCGGCACCGGATGTTCAGCCGTTGTGCGCACTCCTGCCACTGGCCGGACACCGAACGACAGCCTTGTCATTCATCCCCATTGTGGACAACTCCGGTGGATGGATCGTTCTCGGTGCTCTGCCGTCAGCCAGATCCACTCCCGCCACCGCCATTTCCGATCTTCCGACGCGGTCCTGCCCCCCACACCCACCCCTACCAGCGCCGAGTCGGGCAGGCGAGGCGAGTCCGGCGCCATCAGGCAGCCGAGTTCGGGCGCCGCCGGTGCGACCGTCATCCCGAGCCGTCAGTCGCGCAGCTTCGCCCGCAACGCGGCCGAGTCATCACCCGTCCAGCCGATGTCCATGAGCATCTGCTCGGCGCCGCCGTACTCAGAGTTCGCATGATCGATGAAGGCGCGCATGGTAACGGGGCGGGTCCGATGCGAGTCCACCGGGCGGTCCCGCAGATTGTCGGCGTAGGTGTGCGAGGCGAGCAGCCGCCGGACTATCTGCTCCACCCGATCGCTGCTGGCTGCGTAATCGGCGATCACCGCGTCCGGTTCGGCGCCGGCCACCAGCAGCGCCAACGCGACGATCGTGCCGGTGCGGTCCTTGCCCGCCGCGCAGTGCACCAGCGCAGCACCCTGCGCATCGCCGATCGCCCGCAACGCGGCCAGCACCGAATCCGGGCGGTCCGCGAGGTAGGACAGGTAGAACGAGGTGTCCGGGATGTGGTGCGCCGCAGAGGGTTGCAGACCCACCCAGGGGAGCGCAGCTGCCGACAGCGCCGCCGGGGTCGAGTTCGACTGGACATCCACCGGCTCGGGGCCCACCCCGGGCGCCGATCGTTCCGGCTCTGCCCCGTCGCCCATCACGTCGCGGAACAGCGAGTGGTGATGGAGGGTGATCCCGTCTTCTTTGGTGATCGGGCCGGGACCTTCGCTGTCGGCTTCCACATCCGACCGTAGATCGATGACGTCGGTGAGTCCCCGCCACCGCAGTTCCGCGATGTCCTGCGGCGTCAGAGTTTGCAGATTGTCCGATCGCAACAGCTGCCCAGTGGCGATGGTGCCGCCGTCGACGGTCGGCATTCCGCCGACGTCCCGCAAGTTGGCAAGGCCTTCGAGATCGATCCAGTTCGGCATATCCGAAGGGTAGCCAGCGGGTTCAGCACTCACCCCGTCGAGTACGGGTCAGAAACTCGTCACCAGATCGCCGAGCACATCGCTGATCGTGGTCGGGTCAGTCGCGTCGTAATAATGGGCGCCGGTACTCTTCGCGATGCCCTTCAACGCATCGGTGTCCGCGTCGCTCCCGAAGGCGAGGGTGAACACCAACACCGGCGACTTGTGATGCAACGCCTCGAGATGTTCGGTCATGGTTGCCGCCGTCTCGTCCGCGCTGGTGTCGTTGCGGCCATCCGACAACAGCACCACGGCGTTGATCATGTCCGGGTTGTAGCCGTCGGCCACCTCGGCTGAGAACTTGTCGACGGCGTCGTACAGCGGTGTCTGCGACACGGTGTCCAGGCTCGCCAAGGCAGTGGTGAAGGTGCCGCGAGAGGTGTTCAGTGGGGCAATCGGTGACACCGTTCCCGGGGTGATGCCTCCACCTTGGAGGTTCGAGAAGCCCGCCAGCCCGACCTGGTCGTCCGGTGCGAAATATCCCAGTGACTTGCCGACGGCCTCCTTGGCCGCGTCCAGTTTGGAAGCGCCGGTCGCGACCGGGCCGGACATCGAACTGCTGACATCCATCAAGAACAGCACCCTGGCCCGTTTGCGCACATCCGGAAAGCTCCTCTGCACGGCGGTGACGATATTTCCCGCCGGGTCCGGAAGAGCGTTCACGGTCGGTGCAAAGCCACCGGCAGCCGAAGGGCCGGGAGCAGCGATCCCACCGATGTCGCGAAATCCGTTGGCACGCAACAAGTCCTGGCCCTGTTTGGTGAGCAGGAAGCGGGTGAAGTCGGTGGCCGCGGCCTTCTGATCGGCGCTCATCCACTTCCCGTTGAGCTGAGCGGCGACATCGCTGGCCTGATACACCCCGTCGGTCGGGTAGATCGGCACCAGCCTCTGCTTCGGCGGTGTGCGCGCCTCGACGGTGATTCCGTCATTGCTGGACAGCCCTCGGTTGTAGTCCCAGACGGACTTCTCGTCGACCACGACGGCAGACAGGAACTCGGCAACCGAACCCGCGTCCTCTGCCTGCCTGGCATGCCACAGGAAGTGCTCGGGCGTGGCCATGTAGTGACTGGTGGCCAGCTCGTCCTTCTTCACTGCCGCCGCGATCGACCGTTCGGTGAAGTCGGCCGCGACCACCTTGCCCGCCACGCCATCGGCCGCACTGTACTCGGCGAGCATCCCGAAGATGCCAGAGGTCGCGACCAGCGGACTGGTCTTACCGAACCGGAACATGCCCCACTCCGGATGCCCGGCCTTCGCCCAGGCATCGCGATCGGCGGCGGTGTCGAAGATCTGGCGCCAGGTCGGCGGCTTGTCCTGCCAGCCGATCGCATCCGCCATGTTCTGTGGCATCGCGACCAGGACCGCGCTGCGAGCGAAGATCGTTCCGGTCGTCGGCACCACCGTCGCGCCGGGACCACCGGCAGCGCGAGCGGTGGCGAGCCAGGCGGGCGAATCCGGCAGCCACAGCGCGGGCCGCTGGTCGGCCTTCATCCTGGCGAATCCGGAAGCAACGGCGGCCGCCACCCCGGTCCGCTGCGGCGTGACCGTCGTCTTCACGCAATGGCCGTTGATCGAGCGGGGCGCGGCGGCGTACGCGGCCGCCTCCGCCCGCACCAGGTCCTGGTTCTCCAGCGAGGACACCATGCCCAGCGCGATGCAGGGCGCGGCGCCCGGACCCTTGGCCGGGGTGTCGTCCGGATAGATCGCGCCCTTCGGTGCAGCCGCAGTGGTGCGGCCCGAGGCACCCGTCGATGACGACGGGGTGGCCGGTCGCGGCATCACCGTCGCTGCCGAGGTGCCCAGCAGGCCCCTCGTGGATTGACTTGTTCGGTCGTCATGGGTGTTCGATGCGGCGGTCGGTGACTCCACGACCGACGTCGCCGCTTCCGGGACCGACGTCGCCGCTTCCGGGACCGACGTCGCGGCTTCCGGAACCGACGTCGCGGGGCGGGAGGCAACGGACGAACCGGAGTAGGGCGAGCCGTCCGCTGCTGACCTGGCAGAGGTGGTCGTCGACGAGCCCGGCGAGCCTGCGTCCGCGACCTGACCCGACGAAGAATAGGTGACGATCCGAATGACCCCGGCGACCACCGCGGCAATGACGGCCACTGCGCCGACGACCCAGAACCAGGCGGGCCACCGCCGACGCGAGGACTCGCCCGATGGTTGCAATGAGTGACGGCCGGTCATCGGCTGCGCCTCGTTTCACACGTCTGGACCACTGTGCCGGATCAGCCCACTATCGCACAGAATCCCTGGAAGGCGTTCGTGCAAGGCATAACAATGTCCGCGGACCGTCAACAGCGGCATTCGCGCTACGTCACCGCTCGCGACCGATCAAGCGCGATTCACTCGTTAGGAGGAACATCGCGAGCCCCGGGCACCGGGTCAGCGAATGACCGTGCAGTACACACCGGCACCCTGGCTGCCGTCCTCGGTGTAGAAGCACCGCTGATCCGGCAGTGATTGAGCCCTGACGACGATCGCCGCCGCGCAGATGAGCAGCAACCCCACCGCCGCGCCGATCTGGATCTGCAGCCGCCTCGCCGGTGCCGGCAGCACCATCGCCGCCCCGATCAGCGCGCCCGCGGCCAGCCCGCCGAGATGCGCCTGCCAGGAGATTCCGGAGACCTGGAAGGTGATGAACAGGTTGATCACCAGCACGAACGCGAGCTGCCTCAGGTCCGCCTTCAGGCGTTTGAACGTCACCACCAGCGCGCCCATCAATCCGAAGATGGCGCCGGATGCTCCTACCGACAGTGAGGCAGGATCGGAGAACAGCATCACCGCCGTGGATCCGCCCAGCAGCGACACCAGGTAGACGACCAGGAATCTCCAGCGGCCGATCAGCCGTTCCAGCGGCGGCCCGAGGAAGTACAGCGACACCATGTTCGCGAGGATGTGGATCACGCCGAGGTGCACGAACCCGCTGGACAACACCCGCCAGTACTCGCCCTGGCCGACCTGGACCGGGATCAGGGAGCCGCCGAAGTACACGCTCGACGGATCCAGGTTCTGCAGCGAGCCGGCCTGGATCGCCGTCACGATGTAGACGATCAGGTTGATTCCGATCAGCACGGTGGCGACCAGCGGCGGAACGCCCAGCGGCGCACCGGAGACGGTCCGTTGCTGGGTCCGGCCGACAGTGGCCCTGCCCTCGGCGACGCACTGCCGGCACTGCTGTCCGACGCTGGCCGGAGTCAGGCACTCCGGGCAGGCCGGGCGTCCGCATCGGCTGCACATCAGCCCGGTCGGGCGGTCGTGATGCCAGCTGCAGAACGCCTGCGACGGGGCCGGCCCGCCATACGGTGGCCCCGACCCCGGCCAGTTCTTCGGGCCGTCGCCCGGTGGTTGCGTCACAGTCGCCGTGCCCTCCGCCGCTGGCCGGGCTACTGGACAGCCGGCTTGTCGCCCTCGATGGTGATCGAGTTGATCACCACGTCGTCGCCGGGCTTGTCGAAGCGGTCGACGGAGGCGGTGCCGATGTCGTCGACCACCTTCCGGCTCTCCGGGTCGGTCACCTCGCCGAAGATGGTGTGCTTGAAGTTCAGGTGCGGGGTCTTGCCGAGGGTGATGAAGAACTGGGAGCCGTTGGTGCCCGGCCCGGAGTTCGCCATCGCCAGCAGGTAGGGCTTGCTGAAGGACAGCTCCGGGTGGAACTCGTCGGCGAACTCGTAGCCTGGACCGCCGCGGCCGGTGCCGGTCGGATCCCCGCCCTGGATCATGAAGCCGTCGATCACCCGGTGGAAGATCGCGCCGTCATAGAAGGGTCCCGACGACCCTCCGCGGGCGTTCTTGGTGGAGTACGTCCGGCTGCCTTCGGCCAGGCCGACGAAGTTCGCCACCGTCTTGGGGGCGTGATCGGGCAACAGGTCGATCCTGATGTCGCCGCGATTGGTGTGCAGGGTTGCCGTCACGTTGGTCACCTGCGCGATCCTGCCAGATCTGCCACCAGTGCAACGCCGCTCGCCCCGAGCACCGTCGCAGGCGCGCGGTCGGCGGCTCAAGAGCGTACCGTTCAGACCCGCGGGTAGGCTCGGAGATCGGCCGGAACATCGGGTCCGCGACCGGGCAGGAGGTACACGGCAGATGGTTTCCACCCAGCGCCGCAACACCGCCCAACGGGCCGCCATCCTGCAGGTGCTGACCGGCACCGACGAGTTCATCTCGGCGCAGGATCTGCACGCCGCGCTGCGCACCCAGGGATCGGGCATCGGACTGGCCACCGTGTACCGGGCGCTGCAGGAGATGGCAGGGCAAGGAGACCTGGACACCGTCCGCAAGGACTCGGGCGAGGTTCTCTACCGGCAGTGCGGAGACCTGCACCACCATCATCATCTGGTCTGCCGATCCTGCGGCCGCACCGAAGAGGTGGAGGCCCCAGGCGTGGAACGCTGGGCCCGCGCGGTGGCCGTCGAACACGGCTTCGTCGACCTGAACCATGAGGTCGAGTTGTTCGGCCTGTGCCCGCAGTGTGCCGCCGGCCGGGTGGGTTGATCACCCGGCCTGAGGGTCCGGCGCCACTAGGCTTGGTTGCATGCGCACCGTGCTCCGCTGGATCGTTCCCCTGGTGGTGGCCGTCGCGGCCGTGATCATCGGCTCCGGCGTCGCCGCCGTGGCCGCCGACCGCCAGGGGTCGTCGGCAGATCCGATGATTCGGATCCCATCGACGCCGCCGGCGCGAGCGTTGATCGCCACCGGCACCATCTTCGACAACGCCGCCACCCTCGATTCCTCGGAAGTACGACAGATCAACGCGGCGATCAAGGAACTGCCGAGTTCGGTGAGGGTGATCGTGGTGACCGCCAGAGTCGGCACCGGTGAACTGGTCGACTACCTCAAGAACAAGATGGGCAGCAAGGTCGGCTGGGATGGCTCGACGTTCTCCCACGACACTGTCGTGGTGGCGGTGGCCACCGACATCCGGCAGATGGACATCTACTACGGCTCGGATCTGACCGGCACGTTGAATCCGGCGCAGGACCAGATCTTCTCCGCGATGGGCGCAAAGTTCAGGGATGCCGACTGGAGCGGCGGCCTGGTCGCCGGCATCACCGCGATCGGGCAGGCTCTGGGAGGCACCCTGCCCGCCCCCGACCGGGGCAATGACTACCAGGGCGAGACCAAGAAGAAGTCGAACGCCGGATGGTGGGTGGCCGCCGGATTCGGCGTCGCCGGCCTGGGCTACGCCGGCGGCAAGAACCTGCTGCGCAACCGCCGGCAGAAGCAGACCGAGGCGGCGGAGAAGGCCCGGCTGGGCAGGCTCTCCGGAGACAACCTCACCCGGGTCGCCGAACTACGGGCCCGGCTGGATCAGGACCAGTTGCTGGTGCCGTCGATCCCGGACAGCCCGCTGCAGGATCAGCTCGAGATGGACCTCAAGGCCGCTGACGCCGACCTGAACACCGCGGCCATGGAGACATCCCCTGAGCAGGGCGCGAAGGAGCTGGAAAAGGTGTCAGCCGCCGTCGAGTCACTCGACCGGCGGGTGGCACTGCTGCGAAAGGCCACCGGCTGGGAGCTGGCCTGGGCCGATGAGGTGCAACAGACCCGGGACAGATCCACAGAGCTCGGCCGGCTGACGGCCCAGATCACGGCGTTCCGGGCGGCGGCGCCGACTGCGCCGGAGCTCATCACGACGCTGAACACCTTGGAAGCCGATGTCCGGGAAGGCCGCAAGAGCATCGAGGTCGGCCTCGGCGAGCTGATGACGATCGCCCGCGACGTCAACGGGCGCGCCTACCATGCCGAGCAACAGCTGTCCTCGCTGAGGGAAGCCAGAGACGCCGACGAGCGACGGCAGGTGCGGCGGCAGCGGGAGACTCAGGCGCAGGCCTACCAGGACTCCTATCGCGGTGGCGGCGGCTGGTTGGGCTATTGGATCGGTAGTTCGATGAACCGGCGCGGCGGCGGGTGGGACGGCGCCCGGGGCCGTGGCGGAGGCTGGGGCGGCGGAGGCTGGGGCGGCGGAGGCTGGGGCGGCAGCAGCAGGTCGAGCGGTTCACGCGGTAGCGGATCGGGCTGGAGCAGGGGTGGCGGTGGATCGTTCAGCAGAGGCGGCGGCAGCGGCGGTGGATCCCGCGGCTTCTGAGTCGGCCGGACCCACCGACGGCGAGTGGGTGATCCATGCGGTCCGACGATGACGACGCCCGCCTCGATCAGCTGGTCGACCTGATCGTCGAGCTGGCATCGGGGAACCTGTCGGCCCGGTTGGAGCCGTCCGGGCAACGAGATCAGATCGACGCCGTGATCAGCGGGATCAATCTGCTCGCCGAGGAATTGCAGGATGTCTACGGCGACCTCGAGGCGCGGGTCGACGACCGCACCCGGATGCTGCGCCAGGCGCAGGCGGAACTGGAGCGACTGGCGCTGCGCGACCCACTCACCGGCCTGGCCAACAGGTCACTGCTGGGCGACCGCATCGCCCAGGCGGTCGCCTGGACCGGACAGGAGATGAGACCGCCCGCCGTCCTGCTGCTCGATCTGGACGGCTTCAAGACGATCAACGACAGCCTCGGCCACACCGTGGGTGATGCCGTGCTGGTCGAGGTTGCCCGCCGGTTGACCAGCGTGGTCAGGACGACCGACACGGTGGCTCGGCTCGGCGGGGACGAGTTCGCGATCGTGATGCCGGACGCCACCGTCGAGCAGGCCGAGCGGGTGGCGACGGCGGCTCTGCAGATCCTCAAGGAGCCGCTCCCGGTACACGGCCGGTCGGTGTGGGTGCTGGCCAGCATCGGTATCCGGTTGGCCGAGCACGGCGAGACCGCCGACACCCTGCTCCGGGACGCCGACACGGCGATGTACGTGGCGAAGACCAACGGTCGCGGCCGGGCCACCGTGTACCGGCCTTCCATGCACCATGCCGTGCAACGCCGGCTGCGGGTGGTCGCCGAGCTGGGCAACGCCATCCACAACGGCCAGCTCCGGTTGACCTATCAGCCGATCGTCGAGCTGACGTCGGAGCGGATCTGCGGGGTGGAGGCGCTGGTGCGCTGGCACCATCCGCATCGCGGCCTGATCATGCCGGAGGAGTTCATCCCGGTCGCCGAGGACTCCGGCCTGATCGTCGACCTCGGCCATTGGATGACCGACTCGGCGGTCGGTCAGCTCGCCGTCTGGGAACCGTTGCTGACCAAGAACAAGGGCTTCCGGGTGCACATGAACATCTCGCCGGTGGAGCTGCGGCGGCCGGGACTGTCGGAGTACCTGCGGGAGATCCTGGACAAGCACGGGGTGTCGCCGAACCGGGTCGCGCTGGAGATCTCGGAGACGGCGCTGATGAGCGAGGACGTCGGCGGGCTGGAGGCGCTCCGCGGCCTGGAGGCGCTCGGGGCCAGCCTGGAGATCGACGACTTCGGCACCGGCTACTCGTCCATCGCCTACCTGCGCCGGTTGCCGATCGACACCGTGAAGGTGGATCGGTCGCTGATCGTCAGCATCGTCGACGACATCGATCAGCGACGTTTCGTCGGGGCGGTGCTGAAGTTGATCGAGTCCGTCGGGCTGTCCGCGGTGGTCGAGGGCATCGAGACAGCGGAACAGGCGAAGCTGTTGCGGGAGTTGGGCTGCACGCACGCCCAGGGCTATTTCTTCGGTGTCCCTATGCCCGCCGAGCAGATCACCGAGCGGCTGCAACTGCAGTCCCTCCGATAGTTTTCGCGGCGCCGGTGCGTGCGGAGGGACCGGCGGGGCAAGTGGCAGGAGCCAGGAACCCTATCCGAGGGTGTCGAGGGTGGCGTTGGGCGTTCGATAGGGGCCGGGCTTCGGTGAGTAGACATTGATCAACGCGGCGCAGTGGTCGTAGACCGCAGGCTCGCCGTTCTCGGCGGCGCAAGGCGGCGCAGAACCGCGTGGCAAGAACTCTGCGATGACCGTGCCGCTCCTGCCCACCCGGATTGTGATGCGACGTGGCCCCCCGCGTAAGCCCCGCCGTACCACCGGGCCTCGCCGTCGATGATGAAGTACTCGTCGGAGCCGTACTCGATGACTAATACTACAGCCGTAGATCGGGTTTGAGGTGCTGGGACCTGCGGCGATAGTGGCATTGTCGGGCTCTTGCTTGGTGTCTTCGGCGCCAGATTGACCATTTCAGGACGTCTTGGATGGTGGCAGTGGCGGCGATGACCAGCGCGTCGAACAGGCGCGTAGCTCGTTCAGAGTCGTCGGTATGAGCCCGGTGGGTGCGGCGTGGCGGTCTGGTTCGTCGGCGGTGGTGACGGCCAGGAAGGCCATCGCGAGCATCGCCAGGGTGCTCCAACGGTGCCGGGAACACCAGCGTCGGACTTGGTGTTCGGCCAGTCCGGCTTGCCCTTTCGCTGTGTGTGGAAGGACTCCTCGATCTTCCAGCGTTGACCGGCGACCCGAACCAGCACAATCAGCGGGGTCGGCTGGGGTGAGTAGCAGCGGTAGTAGGCCATCTCGCCGATGGAATCGTTGCGGCGCACCAGCAACCAGTGTTGTCCGGGCTGATCATCGTCAATCTTGAACCAGGCCCACCGGTAGTAGCGGTGCCCCTTCGTGCCGGCCCCGGCGGACAGTCTCTGCCAGGACCGCCGTGGCAGGCCGGCGGCCAGTAGATCCGCCCGCACCGGGCCACCGGAGGTGCGGACACGATGATCGCAGGCCACCGCCAGCACGAACCCGACCGAGCGTTCCTGCAGCGCTGTGCGCAGGTTCGAGTCGTTGCCATACACCTCATCACCGGCCACGAACCTCGCCGATACCCCAGCGTCTAGCGCCGCGGTGATCATCTGCCGCGCCAACGCCGGCTTCGTCGCGAACTCGACGCTGGTCGGGATGCCGGCCCGCTGCCCGCGGACCGGATCGTCGGTCCAGCACTTGGGCATATACAGGGCCCGGTCGATCAACGCGCGCCCGCGCGGGGCGGCGTACGTCAGATACACCGCGACCTGCGCGTTCTCGATCCGGCCCGCGGTACCGGTGTACTGCCGCTGCGTGCCGACAGTGTCCACACCCCTTTTTCACCTCCCCGGTCTCATCGACCACCAAGATCCCGGCCGGGTCAGCGAAGTGTTCGGACACCTCTCTACGCAGATCATCACGGACCGCGTCGGCGTCCCACTTCGCCCTGGACAACAAATGCTGCAACCCACCCGGCGTACCGTCACCGCGATGCTCGGCGATCGTCCAGCAGTTCTTGCGATCCAGGCCGGACAACAACCCGAGCATCAACGCCCCGGCATGCCGCAGCGGCTCGCACCGGGCGAACCGCGGCGCGATCCGATCCAACAGCGCGCCGAACCCATCCGACCAGCGGTCAGGATCTATCCTGGCAGCCGCGGCCAGCGCGGCGTTCGTTGTTGTCTTCACAACCACCGATGATCACGCGCTGGCCGCCCCGACCCGCGACAACACGCCCAACACCGCGAACTACGGCTGTTAGTACTAAGAAGGCCGATGGCGCCAGAATTGACTCAGGCGCTGCTTGAGGAACGGTTCAGGAGCTGGTGGGGTCCAGGATAGGAACGCCGAAGTCGTCCCAGCCGCTCGGCATCAAGGGGCCCCACAAGTTCATCGCACGTGGCTCGTCCGCCCAATCGACGGCATTGTAAGCCTTGTCGTCGTCGATGCGGAGGAGGTCGGTGTATACCTCGACGATCGCGCCCTCGGGATCGGGAAGGTAGGTGAAGATGTTGAATCCTGGGCCGTGCCGCCCTGGGCCCCAAAGGAATTGCTGTCCATGACGGGAAATGCGGTCGGCGTAGTAGCCGATCGCTCCCCAACCTTCGAGCTCGAATGCGTAGTGGTGGAGCCGGCTACCGGAGCTGGTTTTTCCGACGGCCAGACCATGGTGGTCCGCGTCGCACCGCATCCAGGTGGCGTATTGCCCCCAGCGGTCCGACACCCGGAAGCCGAGGACGTTGAGGATGAAGTCCTCGAGTTCGGTCTTGTAGTCGGAGAACATGGTGACGTGACCCAGTTTCCGGGCCAGCGGGCGCAGCACATTGCTCAGGGCGAGCGGGCTCCGGGTCATCCCGGTATAAATCTCGAAGACGACTCCGGCGGGTCCCACAGTGCGTATCGACTGGTCTATGCCCTCTTCTTGCGGGGTCTCGCTGAGAATCCGGGCTCCCACGCTCACCAGCCGGTTGCGCACCGCGTCCAGCTCGGCTTCGGTTTCCACCTCCAGGCCTACGTGGTCCAGACCCGGCTGGTCGGCGGCGATGAGTTGAAGTTCGTGATGTTTTGCGTTGGACGTCAGGAGGACAGTCTGCGGTGTCGAGCTGGTCACCATCAGATCGAGCGTGGACAGCGCGTGGGCGACGCTCCGCTCGAGGTCGGTGACCCTCATCGCGACGTGACCGATGTGCATCGCCACGGAGCAGACTCCCTCGCCTTGTTAGTTACCATGACCGGCTTGGTGGTGAAATCTGCGACACCAGCAGCATGGTTCATGCATTGTATATAGTGTGTTCTCGCGCTGTCCAGTGGCGCGGCTAGCTAATGTGCCGACAGTCGCCGTGACACCGGCGGTATTTTGGAGGTAACTGGGGTGGCACTCGACAAGGTCTTGCCCGTCCACGATGTCCGTGAGGCGGGTGCCCGGTATGTTCTTCCGTCGACGCGGGCTGGCGCGGTCGCGGACGAACTGCGGCGGTTGATTCAGACTGGTGTGCTGAAGCCGGGGCAGCATCTTCGACAGGCGGAGATCGCGAAGCGTTTCGGGGCTAGCACCACCCCGGTGCGGGAAGCGTTCAGCGCGCTGGCCCGAGAGGGCCTGGTGCAGCAGGATGCGCACCGCGGAGTGGTGGTGTTCCAGCCCAGTCTCGCGGATCTCGTCGAGAACTACGAGATCCGCGGAGCTCTGGAGCCACTGGCTGCCGAACTGGCCGCGGCGGACATGCCCGAGCAGTACCTCGACGAACTCGCCCAGTTGATCGTGAAGATGCGCGGCGAGTCCGATCCGAAGGCCTACCACGCGCTGAACCGCCGGTTCCACGCCACTGTGCACGCGGGGTCCGGGCGGCCCCGGCTGGCGGCGCTGATCGAGTCCCTCCGCAACGCCAGCGACGCCTACCTGCTGCTCAATGCTGCGCAGCCTGGTACCGCAGGGTTCCACCACCAGGTGCATGTCGAGCACGAGGCGATCGCCGCGGCGCTGCGAGCCCGGGACGGGAAGCGCGCGGCACGGGTGACTTCGGAGCATCTGGACCACAACCGGCGGCAGCTGGAGGCCATGGTCCAGACGCTGACGTACGGCGCGGACGGTGCAGCGGATCCCAGGTAGCACCAGCCCTACTCGGCTTTGAGTACGGCGAATCCGCCGTCGACGCTGAGCAGGTGGCCGGTGGTGTACGACGAAGCGTCCGAGAGCAGGAATGCGACGGCTTTGCCCACTTCTTCTGGGGTTCCCAGCCGCTTCATCGCCGTCCACCCGGCGGCGACGTCCGAGTCGACGAGGCCGATTCGGGCGACTTCACGCATCATAGGCGTCTCGATATAGCCGGGCACGACCGCGTTGACCCGTACGTTCGCGGACGCCCATTCCACAGCGAGAGTCTTCGTCATGGACATGATGGCGGCCTTGGCGGCGCCGTAGGCCAACCGGCGGGGATGGCCGAAAAGCCCGGCGATCGAGCCGATGGTGACGATCGCCCCGCCGCCACGCGCGATGAGGTCTCTGCCGACTGTTTGACACCACAGCAGAGTTCCGTCCAAGTGGACGGCGAGCATCCGGTGGAAGGTCTGCAACGCAAGGTCCACGCTGGCGTCGTTGTGCACGATGCCCGCGCCAGCGACCAGCCCGTCGACCTCGGGGAGCCGATCCCGGATCTGCTGATGGGCTGTGGCGACCGAGCCCGGGTCGGTGACGTCGCAGCCGAAGACGGCGACGCGGTCCCCGAATTCGGTCAGGTCTTCGGGAACGTCGCCGGCTGAGAGGTCGACCAGAGCCACCGAACGGGCAGGGTCCGATGCCAGCAGTGTCCGGGCCGTGGCCTGGCCGATCCCGCCAGTTCCGCCGGTGATGATGGTGGTTGCCGGTGTCACGTTGCTCCTTCGCGGATTAGGCTTGCCACACGGTTTTCGCGTTGCAGAACTCCCGTAGCCCCGCCGCCGCCAGTTCCCGGCCGTGTCCGGAATGCTTGATGCCGCCGAAAGGCAGTTGCGGGAACTACGCCGTCATGCCATTGATGAATACAGCGCCTGCGTCGATCTCCTGGATCAGCCGCTCCTGCTCGAGCGGGTCGCGGGTCCAGACGTTGGCGCCCAGCCCGAAGTCGGTGTCGTTGGCCACCGTGACGGCCTGCTCAACGCTGTCCACGGTGATGACGGCGGCCACCGGCCCGAAGGCCTCCTCTGTGTACAGCCGCATCTGCGGCGTGACGCCGGTGACGATCGTGGCCGGGTAGAACCATCCGGGGCCACCAGGGATCGTTCCACCGCAACGGATCTGTCCGCCATGTTGCTCCGCGTCGCGCACCAGGTCGTCGATGTCTGCGCGGCCGCGTTCGGTGGCCAATGGTCCGAGGTCGGTGCCCGGATGCCGAGGGTCGCCGACCACCATGGCTTGGGCCTGCGCGATGAACGCATCGACGAAATCGCGTGCACAGTCCCGGTGCACAATGAAGCGTTTGGCCGCGATGCAGCTCTGGCCGCAGTTCTGGAAGCGAGACATCGCGGCGATTCGAGCAGCCTCGACGATGTCCGCCGACGGCAACACAACGAACGGGTCGCTGCCGCCAAGCTCGAGAACGACCTTCTTGATGTGCGCGCCGGCAGCCGCGCCGACCGCCCGTCCCGCTGCTTCGCTGCCGGTCAGGGTGATGGCGGCGATCCGCCGGTCCGCTATCAGGTCGGCCACCGCGTGGGATCCGACGAGCAGGGCCTGGAAAGCCCCAGCGGGAAATCCGGCGTCGGTGAACACCGACTGGAGCGCTGACGCGCACCCCGGGACGTTGGCGGCGTGTTTGAGCAGCACGATGTTGCCGGCCATCAGCGCAGGCGCCGCGAACCGGACGACCTGCCAGAACGGGTAGTTCCACGGCATGATCGCCAGAACCGGCCCGAGCGGCTGCCAGCGCACGTAGGCCCGGCTGGCGCCCACCCGGGAAGCCTCGGCCGGCTCGTCGAGCATGAACCGCTCGGCGTTGGAGGCATAGAACTCGGCCCCGGCGGCGCATTTCTCGACCTCCGCACGGGCGGAGCGCAGCGTCTTGCCCGTTTCCGCCGTGGCGATTCCGGCGAGCTCGTCGGCGCGCTCGACGAAGATCTCCGCCGCGCGCAGCAGCCACTTCCGTCGCTGCCCGAATGTGGTCCGGCGGTAGTCCGCGAAAGTCGCGGCGGCGGTGGCGACTTTGCCATCCAACTCCGCAAGGGTCAGCGCGCGGTAACTTTCCCCGGATCGGCCCGTCGTCGGGTCGACGGCGGTCAGCCGGGTGCCGGCCCCGTGCGTGGAGGTCACGTGGCGGACCCGTCGGAGGGTTCCCAGGTCTGGTAGAAGTGCCGCTCCCGCGATTCCAACAGCGGGATCGCCTGGCCGAAACCGAGCCGCTGGAAGTGCTCGGATGCACCGTGCGCCTGGTAGCCGGCTTCATCGACGTACTGCTCGTAGAAGAAGAACACCCGTGGGTTCTCCGGATCCCGGTTCGGCTGGTAGTAGAGGTTCCCCGGTTCCGCACGGGAGAGCGGCACCAGCTCGCCGATCGCCGCGGCGACCTTTTCCTCGTTGCCTTGTTTCGCGGTCCATGTCGCAGTTACGACGAATGCCATGGCGCGGTGTTTCCTTTCTTGTCGACTCGGTTGCGGAGAGTTCCTATTCCTTCTATCTGCATTTCGATCAGGTCACCGGGCTGCAGCCACCGATCGGTTTCCAGACCGGAACCACCGGCCGCCGTGCCGGAGCCGAAGAGCTCCCCGGGACGCAGCCGCTGCGCCTGCGAGGCGTATGCAATCAGCTCGGCGAACGAGTGCTGCATGTTCGACGAGTTGTCGCTGCCCCTCAACTCGCCGTTGACGCGAACCCGCATGTCGACGGCGTTGCCGTCGACTTCATCCGCGGTGACGATGCACGGCCCGAGCACATTGGATCCGTCCCAGTCTTTCGCCTTCGCCGGTCCGAGACTGAGGGGCAGCTCGGCGACCTGAACATCCCGGGCGGACATGTCGTTCCAGATCGTCCAGCCGAAGATGTGATCGGCCGCGCTCTCGGCGGGAATGTCAGCTCCCGGACGTCCGATGATGCACCCCAGTTCCAGTTCGAAGTCGAGCCGATCGGTGTAAGGCGGCCACGGCAGGATCTCCTCCGGGCCGATCACGGTGTCCGGCATGCCTTTGTAGTACGCCGGAGTGGTGTAGAACTCGGCTGGAATTGCTCGGCCCAATCTGACGAGGGCATTGTCCAGGTGCCCTTTGAATTGCAGGAAGTCTCTCATCGTCCGTGGGCGCAGCGGAGCGAGCAGCCGCGAGCCCGCCGGCACTGCGCCTCGCCTTCCCTGCGGTGCGCCAGCTTCGATGAACGCGACCATGTCGCCCGGGAAGTCGATGTCGACGATCTCGCCGTCGACCAGTGTCCCGACCCGGGGCCCGTGGCCGGACTCGTATGTTACGTATTTCATGCGGCGGAGTCGTCCGTTTGCACGAGGTGATGGCGCATGGTGCCGATGCCGGTGATCGTGCTCTCCAGCAGCTGCCCGGGATGCAGATAGCGGGCGGGGGTTCGTGCTCCGCCGACGCCGGAGGGGGTGCCTGAGAAGATCAGATCGCCGGGCAACAGGGGGCAGATCGAGGACAGCTTCTCGATGAGCGTTGGCACGGGGAAGATCAGCTGAGATGTTCGCGACTTCTGTACCTGTTCGCCGTCGAGGCTGCACCCGATTTCCAGGTCGTCCGGGTCGGACAACTCGTCCGGGGTGACCAGTTGCGGCCCTATCGGAGAAAATCCCGGGAACGACTTGCCCAGTGAGAACTGCGGAACAGGTGGCCGCAGTTGTACGGTGCGCTCGCTGATGTCCTGGCCGACGGTCAAGCCGGCGACGTAGGCCCATCCCTCGCGTTCTTTCACTTTGAAGGCTCGACGCCCGATGACCACGACGAGTTCGACCTCCCAGTCGACGGTGGCGCTGGGCAGTTCAATGTCGTCGAAAGCTCCGGTGAGCGAGGTCGGAAATTTTGTGAATGTGGCGGGAAATGCGGGTTCCGCCAGGTTCGACTCGGCGGCATGTGCCCGGTAGTTCAATCCGATGCCGAACACTTGCCGTGGCCTCGGTACGGGCGGATCGACGTGGGCGGCCGGGTCTGGTGCAGCGTCCGGTTGCGGATTGGTCTCGGCCCAGTCCCGGAACTCGTCCCACCGGTCGAAGATCTGCTGGGCGTCGGCGGCGAACTGGCCGTTGCTGGCCGTGGCCACGTCCACGGCGCCGCCGCCGGTGACCAGGACGAGACGGCCGGCGATGTTCGCGATGCGCATGAGGACTCCATCGGGGTAGGGGAATGCGAACCAATTGGTCACAGGTGTGGACGAGGGTGGATAAGGTCTATTCGACGGTTCGGCGCTCGATCAGCCAGATCCCGATGTTTGCCACCAGCCCGAAGACGATGACCAGTGCGACCAGCCCGTACATCAACGGCAGGTCCTGCGAGGAGTAGGCCTGCTGGATGCGCAGGCCGACGCCGTGCACGGCCGCGAAGAACTCCGACAGCACGACGGTCAGCAGCGACAAGCTGAATCCGATGCGCAGTCCGGACATGATCGAGGCGAGTGCCGACGGCACGATGACCTTGAGCAGTGTCACGCGCCGCGACATGCTCAGCGAGCGGCCCAGCTTGAGCAGTGTCGGCCGCACCGTTCGGGTTCCGGCCATGGTGGTGAGCGCGATCGGCACGATCGCGCCCAGGAACGCCATTCCGATCTTGGCCTGGATCGTGATGCCGAACAGGGTCAGCAGCACAGGCAGCAGGACGATGCGGGGTACCGCCGCTGTGCCACTGAACACTGATTCGAGGACCCGGTACAGATAGGGACTGCGGCCCACCCATACGCCGAATGGAATGCCCAGGACTACCGCGACTGCGAAGCCCGCCAGCACGCTGCGCAAAGTGTCGCTGACGTCCGGCCACAGCGACCCGTCCGCGAAACCGGACAGCAACGCGGAGACCGACGCGCCGACCGGGGCGACCAAGTCCGACAGTGCCGCGGCCAGCGACCATGAGCCCAGCAGCACGAGTGGGACAACCGCCCGGCCGACAAACACCGCGTGACGGCGCAGCCCGTTCACTGCAGATCCTTTCGAACCGTTCGTTCCACCAGGTTGAGCAGCTGGTTGATGAGCAGGGCGAGGAGGAACAGCGCGATGATGTACACGTACATGTCCACGGTGTCGAAGTCGCGGTAGAGCTGACCGATGCGGTAGCCGAGTCCGGCGTCGGCCACGATGAATTCGACGCCGACGGTCGATGCCATCGAGTAGATGAACGCGAGTTTCAGCCCGGGTAGCAGTAGCGGTAGAACGCTGGGAAACGTCACCTTGGTGATGGTCTGGATGGGGCTACAGCGCAGCGATCGAGCCAGTTTGCGATGCACTGTGGACTGCTGCGCGAGGGCGACCGTGGTGGTCAGGATGACCGGAACGACGGCGCCGAGGAATGCTGTGACGATGATCGGCCCGGTGCCCAGACCGAAGATGACCAGCAGCGTGGGATAGAAGACGATGACCGGAATCGCGTAGGCACCGACCAGATACGGTTCGAGAATCCGCGCCAGGACGGGAAACCGGGCAAGTTGTGCGCCGACGGCGAGGCCGACGGCCGTGGCCGCGGCGAAGGCAGCGAGAGTGGTTTGTGCGGTGCGTCCGGCGTCCGACCAGAACTCGCCGTTGCGGAGCACCGAGAGCAGTTTCGGCAAGCAGTCGGTGGGAGCCGGAACCGTTGTCCGGTCCAGCACACCGACGATGACGAGGATCTGCCAGGCGGCCAGTAACGCCACGATGAGCAGTAGCCTCGTCAGGCCGGGTGGGACCGGCCTTCTCGCTGCGCGGATGGGTCGCGTTCGGGCGCCTGGGCGGGTCGCCGGAGTGACCGTCATTGCGGGTCCTGCTCCCGCAGGGACGCCGCAACCTCGCCCTTGATCAAGTCCCAGAGCCGATTGACCTGGTCGGTGTACTCGGGGCTGCGGAGAACCTCGGCGCCACGGGGGCGGGGCAGTTCGACCTCGACGATTTGGCTGATGCGGGAGGGCCGGCGGGACATCACCCAAATCTCATCGGACAGCGTGACCGCTTCGCGGATGTCATGGGTCACGAACAGGACGCTCTTGCGGGTCGACTCCCAAATTCGCAGAAGCTCCTCGCCGACGATGGTTCGGGTCTGTTGGTCCAATGCCCCGAACGGTTCGTCCATCAGCAGCATGGTGGGATCCATGACCAACGCCCGGGCGATCGCGACTCGTTGCCGCATACCTCCGGAAAGTTGTCGTGGGCGGTGATCGGCGAACCCCGCCAGGCCGACGAGCCGGATCATCTCGTCAGCGCGTGCGTAGCGTTCCTTCTTCTCGACGCCGTCGATCTCCAAGCCCAGCGCGATGTTGTCACGGACCGTCCGCCAGTGCAGAGTCGAGTCGTCCTGGAAAACCATCGCGAAGTCCCGCCGGGGGCCGGTCAGGCGTTCCCCGCCGACCGTGACCTCGCCGGTGGATGGCTTCAGCAAACCGGCGACGATATCCAGCAAGGTGCTCTTGCCGCAACCGCTCGGCCCGATGACGGAGACGAATCGGCCTTCCCGGATGGTCGCGGTGACGTCCGCGATGGCGGTGGTCGAGCTACCTTTGGTGGCGTAGGTCATTGATACGCCGTCGACGACGACGTGACCTCGTACCGGGCCGGGCGGAGCCGCCGTAGCCCTGGTCACGGCTTGCCGCCGGGCCGCGCTCACTGTCATGCGAACTTGTTGGAGACGAACACCGACAGGTCCACCGCGCCGGTGATGGTACCCACGTCGTGGCCGGCGACGATGCACGCCTGGACGCCGGCCGGGTCGATCGCCGGCGCCCACGCGGCTGCAGGAGCGCCCTTCAACGCCGCCGTCATCACCGCCGGATCCAGCTTGGCGTTGTGCGCCCACGCTGTGGCCGCCGTCGCGGGATCGGTGAGTATCAACTGGCGCGCTCTGCGAACCGCACCGATGACCGCAGCAACGACATCGCCCTTCTCGTCGATGTTCTTCTGAGTCGTCGCAAGGGCGGTGTCCAACCATTTCGGGGCCAGAGCGGCGGCGCTGATGACCCGGACGGCCTGGCCGCTCTGGATCAGCGTCGTGTCGAACGGAGGGTTTGACCACGTGAGGTCGACCAGGCCCTTCTGCGCGGCCGTCCACGAGTCGGGAGCCCGCCCCAGACTGATGATCTGGACCTGGCTCGGCGTCAGACCGGCCTTCTTGATCACGGCGGCGGCGAAATAGGTCGGTGGGGTGGCGGGAATGGAACCGCCGATCTTCATGCCGGCCTTCAGATCTGCCAGCGTCTTCACTGTGCCGTTCGCCGGGGCGATGAAGTCGTTCTGGGCCGCGCCGTACATCGGTGCGACGATCCGGAGGTCCTTCACCCCCTTCGAAAAGGCCACTGCCATCGGTATTGTGCCGGCCACCCCGATCGGCGACGTGGTTTGTATCGCCCGGATGACATCGGTGCCGATGACGTCGGCCAGCTGCACGTCGACGCCGGCGTCCTTGAAGTATCCCTGGGCGACCGCGATGTGCAGCGGCGCGTTGCCGAGCAGGCCGAGACTGGGAGCCGGCAGTGTGATGGAGCCGAGATTCCGGGCAGGCCGCGACGAGCCTGCAGAGGAACCAACCGGAGCGGTGGTCGCTGCTTGACTGGTCGTCGAGCCCGACGTCGTCGCATTTTTGCTGCAGCCGGCGGCGACTGGAAGGACCAGCGCGCTGACACCGGCCGCTCGCAGGAAAGCGCGGCGGGTGAGGCCGGACGGTTGTCGAGGTTCGGTTGGGCTCACTTGATCTCCTCCTTGAGAGTGCTGCCTCGCCGATAGGCGACATGATGCATTATGCATTATCGTGGGCTCGAGGGTCAAGAGTTGTGGAAAGGATGACGGTGAGTACTACTGGCATGGACGCACGCTCAGTGATCTGGGTGTCGGGGTCGTCGTCCGGCATCGGCGCCGCGTTCGTCGACACCAATCCGCTGGCCGGGTCGCGAGTCATCGGCATTGCTCGGCGCCCGCACCCGCGGGCGGAGAACTTGTGTCTGGATCTGGCCGATCCGGCGGCATGGACCGTGGTCGCCGACAGTTTCGAAGGCGCCTTGTCGACCGGTCGATACGACCGGGCGGTCTTCTTCCACGCTGCCGGCACCGTCGCCGGCGACGGCCCACTGATCGACACTGACGCAGTGGCCTACACCAACGCGGTGCTGCTCAATTCGGCGGCCGGTCAGGTTCTTGGCCGGGCGTTCCTCACCGCGGCAGCGCGGGCAGCCGTTCCGGTTACCTTGGTGATGTGCTCTTCTCCAGCAGCGACCGACGCTCTGCCCGGACTCTCGCACTACTGCGCCGGCAAGGCGGCCCTGTCGCAGTGGACTCGGGCCGTGGGCACTGAACTCAGCGAACAAAATCGCATTTTCAGTGTCATCCCGCACGCCGTGGACACGCCGATGGTCCGCGGCCTGATGGAGAAACAATCGGCCGAACGGCCCATCGGGGAATTCTTTCGGCAGGCCGCGCACGCCGGCCAGCTGGCGTCACCGCAGGATGTCGCGAGGGCCATCTGGTCGGGGATTGTCGACGGTGTCCCCCAGGGCGATGCCCTGGTGGTCGGGGCCTCGGACCTGGCGGAGACTGGTCCCTGATCGATGCGACCAGTTCATTTCGTGGCCGGATCGGATGGCCGAGGAACCGCGTCGGCGCCGAACGCCGTGCTACGAGCGACCTTCTCCCACCTGCGGAGGTTGTCGCCGATCGAATTCAACGCGGCACCGATGAGGTCGACCGCGTCGTTGCCGAGCGGAAGGCGAAGCGGTGGCTCCGGGTCGCCCACCACATTGACGACGATCTCCGCGGCGCGGACCGGGTCGCCTTCCTGGTGGCCATCCAGGCCGGTCACGAAATCCCAGGTGGGGCCGACAATGTCGCGGTACGCCGGCAACGGCGGCGCCATGCCGATCTGCTCGGGCGAGAAGACCGACGTTCGATGACCGCCCGGCTCCAGAATGATCACCCGGATCCCGAACGGAGCAACTTCCATTGCGAGCGTGGCAGACATTCCCTCGAGCGCGGCCTTGGATGCCGTGTACGACGAGAACCCGGTCGAGATGTAGAAACTGCCCATGGACGACATCTGGACGATCGTCCCCCGCCCGCGCTCTCTCATGTGCGGAAGAACCGCCCGGCACAGGTTCGCCGGCCCGAAGACGTTGAGCTCGAACAACGCCCGAAGGTCCGCGTCGGCCACTTCCTCGACCGCTCCGAAATGGACCCGGCCGGCATTGTTCACCAGGACGTCGACCCGACCCAGCTCCGCGAGCACCTGCTCGACGACCATCCGGATGTTGTCGCGATTGGTGACGTCCAGCTGCAGGGGCAACACTTGACCGGGCCAGGAATCCGCGAGCCGCTGCAACGGATCAAGCCGGCGGGCAGTCGCTACTACACGGTGTCCGCGCTTCAACGCCGCTTCGGCCAATGCCGCACCGAATCCTGACGAGCACCCGGTGATCAGCCAGACGTCGGCATCATCGCCCTGTTCAACGGACTGGACATCGGGGTGCGAGTCGGCCACGAGTGTCATCGACAGATAATACACAATGCATTGACCTCCGCGCGGGAGCGCCCTAACCTCGGTAGCGACGAAGAAGGAGAACGGTCCATGAGTCCCGAAGACGCGACGCAGACCTACGATGTGGCCATTGTCGGCTACGGGCCCGTCGGCCAGGTGCTGACGAACCTGCTCGGGGACGCCGGGCACCGCGTCCTCACGGTGGAACGGTGGCCCGAGTTGTACCCGCGGCCGCGCGCCGCCCACTTCGACCATGAAATCCACCGAGTCCTGGACCAACTTGGCGTCGTAGACAAACTCGGCGACGATGTCGTGGCGATGCGCAGCTACGACTGGCGCGGCGCCGACGGCGAGCTGATCTTGCGGATCAAGGCGGACGGCGTCGGCGCCAGCGGATTCCCGATCGGGCACCTGTTCTACCAGCCGACGTTGGAGGCGGCCCTGCATGAGCGCGCCGAGGCCCTGCCGAATGTCGAACTCATGCGAGGTTGGGAAGTCCGCCAGCTGCAAGCCGACGGCGCCGGTGGCGCGACGCTCACTGCCGAGCGGATGAAGGTAGTGGGACCGGCGCTGCTGGACGGAACCGGCGACACCCGAACAGTGACAGCCCGGTACGTGGTCGGCGCGGACGGCGCGAATTCGATGGTCCGGCGCGCCGCCGGCATCGACATGACCGATCTGGGATTCGCCGAGAACTGGCTGGTCTGCGACGTCGCTTTCCCCAACCACGATCTCGCGGACAGGCTGTTCTCCGAACTCGGTGATTCCACCCAGTGGTGCGACCCATCCAGACCTCACATGTCCGCCAGAGTTGGCCGCTACCACCGGCGATGGGAGTTCATGCTGTTGCCCGGGGAGAACCCGGCCGACTTCGTCAGCCGAGACAGCGTCTGGGCCAGACTGTCCCCCTGGCTCACACCTGAGATGGCTGAACTCGAACGGTACGTGGTCTATCAATTCAGCTCGAAGGTCGCCGACCGGATGCGCAGCGGAAGCACCCTGCTGGTCGGCGACGCCGCCCACGTCATGCCGCCGTTCATCGGTCAGGGCCTGTGCTCCGGCATCAGGGACGCAGCGAACCTGACCTGGAAGCTCGACCTGGTTCTGAAAGGAAAAAGCCCGAACTCGCTGCTCGACACCGTCGGCGAGGAACGCCGCGAGCAGATCAAGCAGACCATCGGGGTGTCCCTCCGGATGGGCCGAGTGAGCTGCACCCTGGATCCGGCCGCGGCTCGAGACCGCGATCAGGCCTTCCGGCAAGGCCGCATCCCGCCGCCGGAGGATCTACCCGGCCTGACCGGCGGCATCCGTTACCGGCCAGGCGGCCGGGACGTCGACCTTCTCGCGGGCTCGCTCGGTGTTCAGGGGCTGGTGAAGGCCGCAAATGGCAGTGGACTTGCCGACGCCGTGGTCGGTTACGGGTTCTGCCTGATCGTGGCGAGCGGAGACCCTCGGTCGTACCCGGACATCACTGACCCTGGCAGTCCGCTGCAACAGCTCGGCGGGCACGTCATGATCCTGGATCCGATGGTCCCGGGCGCCGTCATGGACATCGACGGTCGACTCACGTCCTGGATCGACAACGCCGGCGTCGCCGCAGTTCTGGTAAGACCCGACTTCTATGTCTTCGGCAGCGTGCAAGAACTTTCTGAACTTCCCGCGCTGTTGTCCGACCTGCAGGCCCAACTGTTCGCGCACCTACCCGCTCCCACGCCGGCCTGAGCTCCGGTATTCCGGTCGATTCTGCAGACAGGCCCAGCCAATCAAATGTCCATCACCTCCGAACGCCCGACAGGCGTCCTTGCACTACCGTCCGGTGCCATCGACGTGCACTCCCACTACCTACCGGCGTCCTATCGGGACGCCCTGCAAAGCAGCGGTCAAGGCCTACCGGACAACATTCCAGAACTCCCTGGATGGGATCCGGCCACACATCTCGAGGAACTCGACCAGCTGGGCATCGCCTCCGCGCTGCTGTCCATCTCCTCACCCGGAATCCTCATGCCGACGCGTGAGGCCACCGTATCGCTGGCCCGCGCGGTCAACGATGAGGGCGCCCACACCGTTTCCGATCAATCCGGGCGGTTCGGGCTGCTCGCCTCCCTTCCGCTGCCGTACGTGGACGACGCCGTCGCCGAACTCCGCCGCGCCTACGACGAACTACAGACCGACGGCATCACCATGGTGACCAACTACGGTGGCAAGTACATCGGTGATCCCGGCTTCGCTCCGGTGCTCGCCGAGCTGAACAACCGTGGCGCCGTCGTCCTGGTCCACCCGGTCTCGCCGCCGAACCACAACGTGGTCTCCTTCGGCCGTCCCACGCCGATGCTCGAATTCCCGTTCGAGACCTCCCGCACCATCTTCGACCTCATCCTGACCGGCGCCACCCGCCGCTTTCCCGACATTCGCTGGATCGTCGCCCACGCCGGCGCGGCCATCTCGGTACTCGCCGACCGCGTCTCCTGGGTGTCACGGCTGCTGCACACCCAAGGACAGGACATCGACGTGCACGCCGAACTCCGCCGACTTCGCTACGACCTCGCCGGGACCCCGCTGCCGACTTTGCTGCCCGCCCTGCTAACCGTAGTCGGCGCCGACCGACTGCTCTACGGCTCTGATCTGACCTTCACGCCGGTGTCCGCGGTGCGGCCGCTGGCCGAACAGTTGGCCTCCAGCGACGTCCTTGCCGGAGACGCCTACGTCGCGGCGTTGCGCGGAAACGCCGAAACGCTCTTCCCCCGGCTCGCTGCTTCCCCGCCGGCGGTCTCCGGGTGACCCGGCCCGCCAAACCCCTACTGCAAGTCATCGTCGGTAGCACCCGACCGGGACGCGTAGGGAAACCGATCGCCGACTGGTTCGCTCAACAAGCGCGGGCGGATCAACGGTTCGACATCGAGATGGTCGATCTACTGGAAGTCAACCTGCCGGTGTTCGACGAACCGAACCATCCGCGGCTCGGCCATTACATTCACCAGCACACCAAGATGTGGAGCGAGCAGATCAACCGAGCCGACGCGTACGTCATGGTCATTCCCGAGTACAACTACGGTTACAACTCGGCGACCAAAAACGCCATCGACTACCTGCACAACGAATGGGCGTACAAAGCCCTTGGCTTCGTCAGTTACGGAGGTGTCGCCGGCGGCACCCGCGCTGTCCAGGCGCTCAAGCAGGTCGTGACCACCCTGCGTAGTTCCGGTATTCGAATCGGTGAACATCCCGTTCGTCGCCCAGTTCATCGACAACGAAGGCGCGGTCCGGCCCAACGACATCATGACTCAGGCTGCCGCGCTGATGTTGACCGAGCTCGACCGCTGGACCGAACCGCTCAGGATGATCCGGAGCCGCTGAGTCCGCATGAACCCTGACATTCCCGTGAGAGCTGACCACACCTGACCCTGAGAGGCGCCGCATGCCGAAGTTGGCCGTGAACGGAATTGACCTGAACGTCGAGATCAGGGGCACCGGACCGACCGTCGTGCTCCTGCACGGCTTCCCGCACACCTGGCAGGTGTGGTCCGAGGTCATCGACGACCTCGCAGTCGACCATCGAATCGTGGCGCCGGACTTGCGAGGTTTCGGGGGCAGCACCCGCACCGGGTCCGGCATGGACGCAGCCACGGTGTCCTCGGACATCGAGCAGCTGATCGCGACCCTCGGGTCATCTCCCGTGACGGTGGTGGCCATCGACGCCGGAGTACCGCCCGCGTTTCTGCTGGCCATGCGCCGTCCGGAAATCGTTGAGCGGCTCGTGCTCATCGAGTCGACTCTCGGCCGACTGCCGGGCGCAGAGGCGTTCTTCGCCGGTGGCCCACCGTGGTGGTTCGGCTTCCACGCGGTACCAGGACTTGCCGAGCAAGTACTGGAAGGCAACGAAGCTGAGTACGCCGGGTGGTTCTACGACCAGGGCACCCGCGGGCGCCAAGTCAGGCCGGACCTACGGGCAGCAATCGGCGCAGCGTTTGCCGAGCCGGGGGCGTTGAGTGCCGCGCTGGGCTACTACCGAGCGCTGGCCGATAGCAGCCGCCAGATCTCCGACGCGGCGCAAGCAAGACTGACCGTCCCGACGGTCGCAGTTGGTGCCGCGCCGGTCGGGCGCGCGTTGGAAGGCCAGCTGCGTCCGATCACCGACGTCCTGGAAGGGCACCTGATCGAGGACTGTGGTCACATCGTGCCACTCGACCGGCCAGCCGAACTACTGGCGATCATCCGGCAGACAAGTCAACCACCGATCCCGCCCTCATGAGTACCGCGGCAATTGCGGATCGCCCGATCAACTCCACACCCTCAGATCTGGCCTACGCGACCAGAGCCTGCGCGAACTGCTGATCCATCCCGTCCAGATTCTTCCTTAACGCCGGCTTGCTCGCCCCCTGGATTGAATCTTCAAGTCACAACCTACGTGCATTCACTTTATGTGTCAACTCAGAGCTATCCTTGACTCATGGATGCCACCCCGACGACCACATCCGACCCCCGTTGGCTCGACCATGCGGAGAAGCAGACCTGGCTCGGCCTTGTCGGCCTCTTCGTCCGCCTGCCCGCGGCGCTGGAGTCAGACCTGCAACGTACTGCCGGCCTCTCTTTCATCGAGTACGTGGTCCTCGCCGGCCTGTCCGAAGCCCCGGGTCGGACCCTGCGCATGAGCGAGCTCGCGGGCCACGCGAACTCATCTCTGTCGCGGCTGTCCCACGTCGTCGCTCGACTGGAGAAACGCGGCTGGGTCCGTCGCGCCCCATGGGACGAGGACGGCCGGCACACGATCGCGACCCTGCAACAGGACGGCTACGACAAGCTCGTTGGCAGCGCCCCCGCGCACATAGAGGCGGTCCGGCGGCTCGTCGTCGACGCGCTGACACCCGCACAGCTCCGCCAGCTCGACCGCATCACAGCCGCCGTCAGCCGGCGCGTCAACGCCGAGTTCCCGTGCCCGGCACCTGACCGCCACCCGCGGCCCGGGAGTTCCCCGGGCCGCTAGTGCGCGCTTGTCGTGCCCCGACCCTCGCGGCAGTATCCCGGCGACTGGCGGTTCGACTGGGAGGACGTCGTCGATGCCGGCAACCGGGCTGTCGGCCGGGCCAAGGTGAGCAACGAGAGGGAGACCTATTTCGTGGCGGCTTCTTCACCGTCGATGAGGCCGGCCTGATCAGTGAACTGACGGAGGTCTGGACCGACGCTGTTCCGCGGCCTGACTGACTGCGCGCCCCGGCGCCGCCGCAGGCGGCCGCCTCCACTGTCTCGGGGTCGCTATCCGAGACTACCGTCGGCAGCGTGGCCGACTCCATCCTCTGGTTCCGCCGTGACCTCCGGCTCGGTGATCATCCGGCGCTGGCGGACGCCGCCGCCGGCAGCACCGTGCTGCCGCTGTTCGTGCTGGACCCGAAGCTGCTGGCGTCCGCCGGTGATGTTCGCCGGAACCGGTTGCTGGCCTCGCTGCACGATCTGCATCGGGCGACCGACGGCGCGCTGGTGATCCGTACCGGCGACCCCGCCGAGGTGGTACCGGCCGTCGCGCGGGAGTTGCCCGGGGCGTCGGTACATGTCACCGGCGAGCCGTTCCCGTTCGGCAGGCGGCGTGACGATCGGGTGCGAGAAGCTTTGCAGCACAATGACATGGACTTGCTCGTCACCGGCACCCCGTACGCGGTCGGTCCAGGCCGGGTACTGAAGCCCGACGGCGCCCCGTACCGGGTGTTCACGCCGTTCTCCCGGGCGTGGCGCGCCCGCGGATGGCGCCGCCCTGCCGACAGACCGAAGGATCTGCGCTGGGTGCGCGGCGTCGGGTCCGAGACGCTGCCCACCGCGGATGGTGATCCACGCGCAGGTGAGCAGGCAGCGCTGCACCGGTGGGCGGAGTTCCGGGACGGCGATCTGGCCCGCTACGACGGAGAGCGGGACCGCCCCGACCTGAACAGCACCAGCCGGATGTCCGAGCACCTGAAGTACGGCGAGATCCATCCGCGCACCCTGCTGGCCGACCTCGCAGGCAGAGGTGGGGAGCCCGCCCAGCGCTATGTCACCGAGCTGTGCTGGCGCGAGTTCTATGCCGATGTGTTGTGGCACAATCCGAGATCGGCCTGGCACGACCTGCACCAGCTGCGCATGGGCTATCACGATCCTGCGGAGTTTTTCGATCGGTGGCAGCGCGGCCGAACCGGATTCCCGATGGTGGATGCCGGAATGCGGCAGTTGGCCGGGGAGGGTTGGATGCACAACCGGCTGCGGATGATCACCGCCAGTTTCCTGGTCAAGCACCTGCACGTCTGGTGGCCGCACGGAGCCCGGCATTTCCTCAACCTGTTGCGGGACGGCGACATCGCTTCCAACAACCACGGCTGGCAGTGGGTGGCCGGCACCGGTACCGACGCATCACCGTACTTCCGGATCTTCAACCCGGTCAGCCAGGGACTCAAGTTCGACCCGGACGGCGACTACGTGCGCCGCTGGATCCCGGAACTGGCGCAGCTCGATGGCAGGGCCGCCCACGAGCCGTGGAAACACAGCGACGGGTACGCCAACAACTATCCCGAACGGATCATCGATCTGGGCACTGAACGGGCGGAGGCCCTTGACCGCTACTCGGCCGCCCGAGCCTGATCCGTCCGTCGATCCCGAGCGGCCGCGCGGATAGACCACCGGCAGGGTCAGCGACAGACACTGGCCCTGCCATGTGCTATCTCCGGCCCGAGTGCAGCAACCGCGCGCTGCCCGGGCCTACTTCCAGCGGAAGTGCACGAAGACGCGACCGAAGTTGTCGGAGTCCTTCTCGACCCGGTGGTAGAGCGCCTTGATGTCCTTGCGGTCCAAGAACTTGAGTACGTGCTTTTTCAGCGCCCCTGAGCCCTTCCCGGGGATGATCTCCACCAGCGGCGCCTTCTTGGCGATGGCCTCGTCGATGATGGTGCGGAGAGCCCGGTCGATCGCCTCGCCGTCGCGATAGATCTCGTGCAGGTCCAGCTTGAGCTTCATCCGCGTTTCCTCATTGTTGGAACGGTGAAGGATCACCGGCGCCGACCCGGACGACGTCCGGGGCGCCGTCGGAGAAGTCGACCACCGTCGTCGGCTCCAGGCCGCACTCGCCGGAGTCGATGACGGCGTCCACCTGGCGATCGAGCTCCTCCTTGATCTGCCAGCCGTTGGTCGGCGGATCGGCCCGGCCCGGGAGCAACAGGGTACTGGTGAGCATCGGCTCGCCGAGTTCGGCGAGCAGCGCCTGCACGACCGGGTGGTCGGGAATGCGGGCGCCGACCGTCTTCTTCTTGGGGTGCAGCATCTTTCGCGGAACATCGGCCGTCGCCGGCAAGATGAACGTGTAGCTGCCGGGGGTGGATGCCCGCACCGCCCTGAAGACCGCATTGTCCAGCTGGACGAACTGTCCCAGTTGAGCGAAATCCTTGCACATCAAGGTGAAATCGTGCTTGTCATCCAGCCGCCGAATGGCGACGATCCGGTTCTTGGCGGCGGCATTGCCCAGCTGGGCACCGAGCGCGTAGCAGGAGTCGGTGGGATAGGCGATCAGGCCGCCGGCACGGATCAGATCGACCGCCTGTTGGATCGCCCGCGGCTGCGGGTTCGCCGGGTGCACGTCGAAATAGCGGGCCACCCCGCGAACACTATCGACAGCGCCGACGTCGAGCGAGCGACATCAGAATCACCGCAGCATCAGAATCACCGCAGCATCAGAATCACGGTGCCGAGTCGTCGCGGATCAGCGCATCCGCCGCGGATCGACCAACCTCTCAGCATCATGCGGCGCTCGGCGCGCCCGCTTCCACGGGCAGTCGATCCTGGTCGTTCCCGCTCACCGCGGCCGGCGTCGGCCGGGTGGTGTCCACCGCGTTCACCGGCCCCCCGGCCAGGTTCAGCGTCCAACTCCCGCCCGGCAGCGGGGCCAGATCCCGGCGCCCGAGTAGCGCAGCAGCCCAGCCGACCATCACCCTGACCCTGCGCCCCCAGGTGGGCACCATCATCAAGTGATAACAGCGGTGCAGAAGCCAGGCGGTGAACCCGCGCATCGGGATGCCGTAGATCCTGGCCACCCCGCGGTGCAGACCCATGCTCGCCACCGACCCAGCGTCACGGTGCCGGTAGTTGTCCATCGGTCTGCTCCGCAGAGAGGCGATCAGATTGCGGGCCAACCGTTTCGCCTGCCGCACCGCGTGCTGGGCGGTCGGTCCGCACAACGGCGTCGTCCTGCGGTTGTCACCGACCTTCGCCGCCGTGGCCACATCCGGGACCGCGGCGCCGTCACCCGCGGACCACAGTCCGGGCGCCCCCTGCACCTGGAGAAAGGCGTTGCACTGCAATCTCCCTCGGGCATCGACCGGTAGTCCCAGGGTCGCCAGCAGCGGGTTTCCCCTGACCCCCGCCGTCCAGACGACGGTGTCGGCGCCGAACTGCTCGCAGTCGGACAGCGTCACCACACCGTCCGCTACCGAGGTCACCTGGGTCTGCAGCCGCACGTTGATGCCGGACCTGCTGAGTCGGCGCCGGGTGTATTCGCCGAGCGAGGGCGGCAGTTCCGGCATGATCTCGCTGTCTGCCTCGATCAGCTCCCACCGCATGTCACGCGCTCTCAGGTTGCGGTAGCGACGGACCGCCGCCCGCGCCATGTCCTGCAGCTCGGCCACCGCCTCCACCCCCGAGTAGCCGCCGCCGATCACCACGAAGGTCAGCGCCCGGCGGAACGTCGGCAGATCGTCGGTGTCCGCGGCCAGCGCGATCCGCCCCAGTACCCGGTCGCGCAGATACGCCGCATCGGCAACAGTGCCGAAGCCGACGGCGATCTCGGCCAGACCGGGTATCGGCCTGGTTCGTGGGACGGAACCGGGCGCCATCACCAGCTGGTCGTACTCCTCGACGTGACTGGCGCCATCCGGCAGAGTCACGGTCAGCCTGCGGGCCGCCCGGTCCACCGCCGTCACCCGACCGGTGACCACCCGGGTGCGCCTCAATACCTGCGCGAGCGGAATCGCCACATGCCGGGGCTCGACCGAGCCGCCGGCGACTTCGGCAAGGAACGGCTGATAGGTCATCGCCCCGGTCGCGTCGATCAGCGTCACGTCGGCTTCCCCGACGCGCAAACTGCTGCTGAGTTTCCGGGCAACGGTGTATCCCACGAAACCGCCGCCGACGATGACGATCCGAGGCCGGATGTGCACGAACTGCTGCGTCATGAATCCTCTCCTCGATGCTGTCGGCGGTGCGTTCCGCCGCTGTCCACCACGCTCGTCCCAGCACTGGGACCCGCACATCGCCCGCCGGGATGGTGCCGACGGACCGCCGGGATGATCGCGGCGGCCGATTGGGTCGCCCGTCCGCCCCGGCCGGAGCACCGCGGAGATACCTGCGGATGACGGCCCGCGCGCCCAGTCACTCTAGAGTCGTCGGGTGATCGCAGTGACGCACCGCGTCCAGCTGGTGGTCGACGCCTGGTTCCGCGATCAGCCGCTGGTGGTCGACGCGGCGCTGGCGGTGCTGCTGGCCGCTACGGCCGGCAGCGTCTCGGTTCTGGCGGTGCTCGCCGACGCGCCCGTCGATGGATTCCTGGTGCTCACGCTGGTCGCCTTCACCGTCATGCATGCCGCAGTGACGGCGCGACGCCGCTGGCCGGTCATGGCGTTCGCGGCGACTGCGGCCGGAGAGGCGGCGCTGGCGTTGGTGCCGCTGCAATCGGGCAGTGTCGGCACCGCCTATCCGGTGACGTTGCTGCCCTCCGGCCTGGCCTATCTGGTGTGCGCCTACTCGGTCAGCGCGGGCGGACCGGCGCCGTGGCCCCGGATCTCGCTGCTGGTCGGGGTGGTCGGGGCGGCCGCGGTGACGCTGAGGTTCGTCACCGGACCGGGATTCGACGAGACCGCACCCGGCGGGCTGGTCGGTGGGACCCTGTTTGTCATCTCGGCACTGCTGGCGACGGTGGTCGCCACCTGGGCATTGGGTGTCTACCGTCGGTGGCGGCAGTCCCAGCTGGAGGCACTGGCCGAGCGGGCGACCCGCGCCGAGGAGGACCGCGTGCAGCAGGTCCGGCAGGCCGTCGTCGACGAACGGGCCCGGATCGCCAGGGAGATGCACGATGTGGTGGCGCACTCGCTGTCGGTGATGGTGCGGCAGGCCGAGGGTGGCCGTTTCGTCGCCGCCGACGGGCGCCGTGCCGCCCAGGTGCTGCAGACCATCGCCGACACAGGTCGGGAAGCATTGCACGACATGCGTTCGCTGCTCGGGGTGCTGCGCGCCGATCAGCCGACGGACGGGTCTGAGCCGCAGCCGACGATCGAGAACATCGAGCAGATGATCGACCGCCTGCGGGAGTCCGGTTTGGCGGTCTGGCTCCAGGTCACCGGAACGCCGCGAGCCTTGGACAGGGCGGCGCACCTTGCTGCCTATCGATTGGTGCAGGAGTCACTGACGAACGTGGTGAAGCATGCCGGACCCGGTGCCCAGGCGCAGGTGGGTATCCACTGGGGCGCAACGGATCTCACTCTGGATGTCACCGACACCGGTCAACCGCCGTCGCCGACCGTCGGCTCGCAGGGTGCCGGCCGCGGCCAGGTCGGCATGGCGGAGCGACTGGAGTTGCTGGGCGGCTCGCTGCACACCGGTCCGGCCACCGACGGCGGCTACCGAGTGGTGGGCCGCATCCCGCTCGACGGGCGGGAGCCGGCGGGCACAACCGGTGCGTTGCGGCCATCACCATGACGGCCGGGAATCTGCCCGCCGACGCGATCCGGGTGGTACTGGTCGACGACCAGGAGCTGGTACGCACCGGCTTGGCGATGGTGGTGGACAGCCAGCCGGACATGCGGGTGGTCGGCCAGGCCGGCGACGGCGCTGCAGCCTTGCATCTGCTGGCGTCGACCCGATGTGACCTGGTGCTGATGGACATCAGGATGCCGCGGATGGATGGGGTGACCGGAACCCGGGAGTTGCTGTCGCGCACCCCCTCTGGCCTGCGGGTGGTGGTGCTGACCACCTTCGACCTCGACGAGCATGCGTTTGATGCGCTGCGGGCCGGCGCCAGCGGGTTTCTGCTCAAGGATGCGCCGGCAGAGGATGTGCTGGACGCCATCCGGGCTGTGCACTCGGGCGACGCGGTGATCGCACCGTCCACCACCAGGCGGCTGCTGGAACACGTGGTGCCCGACCTGGCCCAGACCGACGCAGCCGCCCTGGCCGGCCTGACCGAGCGGGAGCGGGAGGTGATGCTGCTGATCGCGCGCGGTTTCAGCAACGCCGAGATCGGTCGGCGGCTCTTCCTGGCAGAGCCCACGGTGAAGACGCATGTCGGCCGGCTGTTGTCGAAACTCGGTCTGCGGGACCGGGTCCAGGTCGTCATCCGGGCGTACGAGACGGGCCTGGTGCGGCGCGGCAGGCAATGATCGGGCCGTCAGCGCGCAGCGGACACCCGCGGATGCTCCGGCCGATTCCCGCCAGCATCAGCGTTCGCCGGCCCGCAGGCTGGTGGCATGGAACTCGATCTGACAAACAAGGTGGGAGTGATCACCGGTGCCAGCAAGGGAATCGGGCTGGCTACGGCCCGCACCCTGCTGGCCGAGGGCGCTCGGGTGGTCGCCGTCTCCCGCGCGGCTACTGCCGAGCTGGACGCCCTCGGCTGCGCCGCTCTCCGGCACCTGCCCATCGACCTCACCGAACCTTCGGCGCCCGGCGCGTTGATCGACTATGCCGTCCGGACCTTCGGCGGTGTCGACATCCTGGTCAACAACGCCGGCGGGCCGCCGCCGGGCACGAAACTGCCGCGGTTCTCGTTCCTCACACCGAAAGACGAGGACTGGCAGGCGATGTTCGAGTTCAACCTGTTCGCGGTGGTCCGAACGATCCGCGCCGCCGTTCCGGTGATGCTGGCGGGCGGTGGCGGCTCGATCGTCAACGTGTCGACGGTCAATGCACGCCATCCGGCAGCGATGAACGTCGACTACCAGGCGGCCAAGGCCGCCCTGAACAATCTGACGAAGGCACTGTCGGAAGAGTTCGGGCCACAAGGCATCCGGGTGAACACCGTGTCCCCCGGTCCTGTACGCACCGCCTGGTGGACCGAGCCCGGTGGCGCCGCCGACATCCTCGCCGAGCAGACCGGCACCGACCGCGACGAGGTGATGGACACGCTGGCGCCGGGCATGATGAACCTGACAACCGGCAGGCTGGCCGATCCGCAGGAGATCGCCGACGTCATCGCGCTGCTGGTCTCACCCAGGTCGGCCAGCACCACCGGCGCGGACTTCGTGGTCGACTCCGGTTTCCTCAAAGCGGTATGAATCGAACCGAGGCAGCCATATGCACCGCACCGGCACATCACTTCCTCCCTGCCAGGCACCGTGGTGTGCCCGATTTCCGGAGTGGACGCTCTCCGGCGACCCAGCGTTCGTCGTCCCGTTCGACGAGAACGCCGAGCCACCGTGGGCAGCTGCGACTCCGCTTGCCGCCGCTGCCGATCGACCGATCGCAGCCGAGCATCACTGAGACTTCGCGGTGCCGCAGCGTGCTGCACACTGGTCGACATGATCGGCACCCAGGGTGGTTCGGCGGCGCGTCCGGCGGTGTTCTTCGACGGGCCGGACGAATTCCGGCAGTGGCTGCAGGCCAATCACGAGGTCGAGACCGAGCTGTGGATGGGTCTGCGCAAGAAGCACGTACCCGACCGGGGGCTGGTGTGGGCGCAGGCGGTGGAGGAGGCGCTGTGTTTCGGGTGGATCGACTCGGTCGTCCAGCGCATCGACGCCGACGCCGTCCGCCAGCGGTGGACTCCACGCAAGAAGGACAGCAACTGGAGCACCGTCAACATCGCCCTGGTGGCAAGGCTGATCGCCGAGAAGCGCATGCGGCCCGCCGGCCTGGCCGCCTTCGAGCGCCGCCGGCCGGAGAAATCGGGGATCTACGCCTACGAGATCGGTGGCGAGCCGGCATTCCCGGCCGAACTGCAGGAGCGGCTGCAGGCAAACCCCCTGGCGGCCGCCTGGTTCGACGCCGCCCCCGAGTCCTACCGGCGGATCGTCGTCAACTGGGTGACGTCGGCCAAGCGTGAGGCCACCGCTGTCAGCCGGATGGGGCAGTTCATCGACGACAGCGCCCACGGACGGCTGATCAATTCGCAGCGGTACGGCACTGCACCGGCTTGGGTTGCGCGTAACCGGGAGCGACTCGGCCTCGACGCCCCCGGAGCCTGATGCACCACGGGCGGAGCCGCGCTCGCACAACGATCTCGGTCAGACGTTCCGGCCGATGAAGGCGAGCAGCCGGGTCTGCACATCGGCATCCGCCGGGACTTCGACGCGCGGTCCGTACTGCCCACTCGAGCGGAGTACCGCATCCAACGGCTCCATCCCGGCGAGCATCTCGGCACACGTCGTCGGGTCCAGCGTCTCGTCCTGGCCGGTGGCGCGGGCCAGGTCCCAGGTGTGCATGAACACGTCGGCGGTGTAGAAGCGGGAGACGGCCTGATCGAGCGGTACCTCGCCGATGTGCCTGTTGCTCAACGTCTTTCCCACCGTGGCAGGATCATCGAGCAGCTCCTGCACCGCGTTCGAATGCACCTGCCAGGCGGCGACCGGGTCGTCATCGACGGACGGACCGGCCGCCAGCTTCACACCCGCGCCGTCCTCGAGGAACGACGGGAACCACTCGACCAGATGCCTGACCACGTCGCGGGCCACCCAGCCCTCCGGCGGCGCGGGGTTGTCCCACGCCGCCGGGGGTGTGCCGAGGACCCGCGCGGTGAAGATCCCGGCGATCCGGCGATGGTCCTCGGCGGCGTTCATCGCTGGCCGGCCAGAATCTCGTCCAGCTTCTGGTAGCCCTCTGTGACGCCGACATCCATTCCGCTGGAAAGGATTGCGTCGCGGCTCTCGATCGAGTCGACCAGCGACTGGCCCTTCACCCGGCACCGGCCGTCGCCGAGATCTTCGAACCAAACCGTCTCCAGGGACACTCCGTCCGGGTACCCGTCATAGGTGAAGGTCTGCACGATGCGGTCCGGACGCACCTCGTGGAAGGTTCCGAAGAATCCCGCCTCGCCGCCCTCCCACACCGACGAATAACGCCAGCTGCCACCGGTGCGGCAGTCCCAGCTGTCGATCCGCATGGTGCTGGAGCGCGGGCCGAGCCACTGGGCGACCAGTTCCGGGTCGGTGTACGCCCGGTACAGCTTCTCGGCAGGTGCGTCGAACTCGCGGGTGATCACGATGAGCGGCAGCGTCGGGTGGGCGAGGATCTCGGTCTCGTGCTTGGTGGGGGCGGTCATGATGCGCCTCTTTCCGTGTGGTGGGTGGGACTGTGGCGGGTAGGACTGCTGTGGGCGGAACTGCTGTCGTTCGTGATGTTCATCCGCTCCAGGAGTGCATCGAGACGGCGGAACCGCTCCTCCGCTTCCTGCCGGTATCGCTCGATCCACTTCGTCATCAGCTGGAACACCTCTGCTTCCAGGTGGCACGGCCGGCGTTGGGCCTCCCGGGTCCGACTCACCAGACCGGAGTCCTCCAGCACCACGCCCGCCGCCAAGCCGGCGCCGGTGCCACACCGCAGCGCTAACCCGCGACTTGGCTGCCTGCAGCTGACAGATCGGCAAGCACGGCCAGCACCCGCTCGATGTCGGGGACTGCCGGCTCGCGGACGACGTATCTGGTGATCCCCCACGCCTCGGCGTTGGCCAGCATCTGCACGGCCATCTGCTCGTGGGTACCGATGAGCGCGTACGGCGTGTGCCCGAGCTCGTCGGCCGACAGCTGCGGGCGGTCGGCCACCATGTCCGAGATCGCCGCGTCCCTGTCGTCGGTCACGGTCACCACCTGCACCAGGGCTTCCAGTTCCGGCTGGCGGTGCGCGACAGCGGCTTCGCGCCCGATCAGGTCGAGCTGCCGGTGAAGATGCGCGCCGGTCCACCGCACTTCATGCCGGTGGCCGTCGGGCAGCGTTCTGCCCAACCCGGACAGCCCGATGACGTCCGCGCGGCGCGCGGCGACCCGGAGGATCTCCGGATTTCCCCCACCGACCGTCAGGCGCACCCGGCCGGTCGGCAGGTCCTCGAGCCGGGCGTCGCGGATGGAGAGAAATCGTCCGTCGAGGGTGACGGTGCTGCCCTGCAGCAGGTCCGCCACCGCATCCACGAGTTCCACTAGGCGTCCGGCACGATCGGCCGGAGACGGTCGACCGCGGCCGATGTCGGACCACTCCCGAGGGGTGTGACCGGCTCCGAGACCGAGCACGACCCTTCCGGGAGCGAGGACGTCGAGACTGGCGGCGTCCGCCGCGAGGTGCATCGGTTCACGGACGCCGGCTTGGCAGACGCAGGTTCCCAGCCGCAATCTGTCGGTCACGGCCGCCGCGCTGCCCAGCGCGGGCCATGGCGCAGCACCCGAGCCAGGATGATCACCCAGCAGCAGCGCGTCGAAGCCACTGGCCTGCGCGCGTCGGGCGAGCGTCAGCCAGGAGTCGATGTCCCTGGGCTCGGCCTGCACGCTGATGCGAATCGGTGCCATGAATCCGATGGTATCCAGCAGCAGTCACCGAAAGGGCCGCCGATCGGCAGGATCGCTGGCCGTTCGGTGCGGTTGTCGCCGGTCGATCGAGTGACGGCCGGAGATCAGTCGGGTCAGCGAGAGCCGATGCGGGACCGGGTGGACAGGCCAGCGGCACCACCGGATGTGCTGCTGTACACCGTCTTTGCGCCGCCGGCCGAACGGCCGGAGCCGCCGCGCCCAATTCTGGCCGAGGATGCGTCGGCGGCGCGCTTGCCGCCGGCTCCGCCGGTTCCGCGGCGACGGAGCTGGCCGTCACCGCGGGGTGCCCGCTCGCCACGCGGACCGCCAGTGCGTTCGGTGCGGGGAGCCGCGGAACCATCAGCAGCCGCGGCGGAACGCTCGGTGCGTGGAGCCGCCCCGCCACGGGCACTGCTCGGCGCCCCGGGGGAGGGGGTGCGCGGTTCGCGGCCGCGACCGCTGGCCGGGCGGGCACCGTACCGTCCGCCGGCCGGCGGGCCGACCGGCTCCGGCCGGACTACCGGCGCGGCGAACGTCCGGATGCCGGGCGCCAGTTGCCGCAGCAGCGGGTGGTCGGCGCCGATCCGGGTGGTGGTCGGACGGATGCCCGCCTTGCGGGTCAGATCCCGGACGTCACCCTGCTGCTCGTCCGTCATCAGGGTGATGACGGTGCCGGCGGCTCCGGCCCGAGCCGTCCGACCGGAGCGATGCAGATAAGCCTTGTGTTCCACCGGCGGGTCAGCATGGATCACCAGAGCGACGTCATCGACGTGGATGCCACGGGCGGCGATATCGGTTGCCACCAACGTCTTCGCCGCGCCGGAGTGGAAGTCGTCGAGGTTGCGGGTGCGTGCGCCCTGGCTGAGGTTGCCGTGCAGTTCGACGGCCGGAACTCCGGATGCGTTGAGCTGGCGGGTGAACTTCTTCGCGCGGTGCTTGGTGCGGGCGAAGACGACCGTTCGCCCGGGCGCCGCCGTCAGGTCGACCAGCACCGGCAGATGCGCATCGGCGCTGACGTGCAGCACATGGTGGCTCATCTGCGAGATCGGCGACTGTACCGAATCCGCGTGGTGGGTAACGGGTTTCGACAGGAACCGTTTGACGATCACGTCGACGCCGGCGTCCAGGGTGGCGGAGAACAGCATCCGCTGCCCCTGCTTCGGAGTCCGGTCCATGATCCGCCGAACACCCGGCAGGAAGCCGAGATCGGCCATGTGATCCGCCTCGTCCAGGATGGTGATCTCGACGGCATCGAGGCTGATGTGCCCCTGCTTGATCAGATCTTCTAGTCGGCCGGGACAAGCCACGACGACGTCGACGCCGCGGCGCAGACCCTCGACCTGAGGGTGCTGGCCGACACCGCCGAACACGGTCATCGAGGTGATGCCGAGCGGCTTGGCCAGCGGCGCCATCGCGGCGGTGATCTGGCTGACCAGTTCGCGGGTGGGAGCCAGGATCAGCGCACGGGGTCGCTTCGGAGTACGGCGGCTGGTCGAAGCGGCGAGCCGGGTGAGCAGCGGCAACACGAAGGCGTAGGTCTTGCCGGAGCCGGTGCGGCCCCGGCCGAGGACGTCCCGGCCGGCCATCGAATCGGGCAGGGTCGCGGCCTGAATAGGCGTCGGCTGGGTGATGCCCGCATCGGCGAGGATGGCGGTGAGCGTGCCGGGCACACCGAGGGCGGAGAAGGTGGAACCGGTCATTGCGGTCGCGGCGGAAGCAGATGCAGCTGTTGCAGCGGGTGCAGCGGAAACTGCAGGTGATACGGAGACAGCAGGTGATACGGAGACAGCAGGTGATACGGACACAGAGATGTACTTCCCGTCAGTGGGTTGGTCGTTCCGCCCGGCGCGAGCCACTGCAGTGTGAATCTCAGTGGTCGCGGCGCATGAGCATCGACTCAAGGAAACGGCCCGAGGCGAAACTGGGCGGGCTGTTGACAACAGTCTACGCATATCGTGGTCGGAGGCGGCCGCCACCCGGTGTGACGTCCCTGAAGCTCTCTCGTTCGCGCCCTTCCTGCTGCTGCCCGTGCGCGACGGGTGCCGAGTCTCGCGCGTGGGGCGATGGGCGGGCGGCAACCCGCCTGGGGCCCCCGAACTGTGGTCCGAGGCACCAGGCGGGCTCGCTCCGTCGCATCGACCCGGCCCTGCAGCACCTGCATCCGGGAGATGTGATCGGCGACTGGGGCGGCCGGCACGCATCGTTGCAGACGGTCGTCAACGATGCGCCGGATCTGGCCCTGCACCGCTCTACCCGCGGGGACATGCAGATGTCGTGGATGATCCTGCTGCACTCGGAGCCGGGCGGCGCGACTCGGGTGCATCTGCGTCTGCGGATTGCCGGCGTCAAGCTGCGGCGACTGGCCCAGGCCGGTGGCGGCATGCTCGACCTGCTGACCGTCGCCGGGTTGGCCGCCGGTCTGCGGGAACGCGTGACCGTGCCGAACGCGTGACTGTGCCGAACGCGTGACACAACCGTCAGATTGACGAATGGCTTCGCACAAGCGTTCGCTGGGCACGCGATGGCCGCACTCGCCGGTGCCCTGGTGGCTCCTGTCGCTCGGCTCGTCCCGTCGGGGTCCGCGCGCCAGCAGATAGTTCGAAATGGTCACAGAGTCATCGTCCCCGCCGCGCTCGTTCGGTGAAGGCGTCCATGGCATCCAGCACCTCCACTGCCGCCCAGGTCCGGTTCCGCCGGTTGGTGCCGATCTGGGTGAGGATGCCGTCGGCGACGAGCCGGTCGATGGCCAGTTGCGCGTTCGGCGGTGTCACTTTCAGGAAGGCGACTGCCAGCCGCGAGTTGATCACCGGTTGCCTCTCCAGCAGCGACACCAACCGGCGCGCCCCAGATCCCTGACGAGAGGTCATCCGGCCCTCCCACCGACGTCGGGATTCGGCCAAATCGTCGATTAGCACCCGACTGGACGCGACAGCGGTGTGGGCCGCCCCGGCGAAGACCTCGACAATGGGCGCGATCCGCCCGGACCGGTAGCGTCGCAACGCATCGAAGTATCCGGCGGTGTCCTGCAGCAAACCAGCAGACAGCGGCACTACTACCGTCCGTGTCAGGTCTGCCCGCCGCATCATTCCCTGCATCAGCGCCCGCCCGGTGCGCCCGTTCACCTCCAGGAACGGATGCACCGTCTCGTACTGGGCGTGCGCGATGGCGATCTGGGCCAACGACGGCACGTCGTCCCGGCGGGCGAATGCGATCAGGTCCGCCATCAGCTCGGGAAGCCGGGACTGGTGCGGCGGGACGAACGGTGCCCGCTGGGGTCCGGCCGACCCACCGCCGAGCCACACTTGCTGGTCGCGCCAACGACCCCGACGGTCCGGTCGGGTCGAGGCCATGAGGGTGCGCTGCACGTGCACGATCGCGGCCTCGTCCAGCGACCCGGCCGCCGCCAACGCCACCTCGTTCGCGCGGACATGGCTGACGATCTGTCGAGCATGCGGCTCAAGAGTTTCTTCGATCTCGGCCAGCATCATCGACAACGCGGGCGCCGTCACCCGTTCGATCGCCGAGCTTGCCGCGCATTCCATTCGCAGCAAGAGCGGCACAAGCGGGTTTCCGTCGCGGCCATGTTCGGTGTCGAACCGGATCAACTCGGCCATCGCCTCCGTCGCCAGCGCCGCCGTCGTCGTACCCAGGCGCACCTCAGCGGTGGCGATCAGCGGCGGGACGGATGCTCGGTACGGCCCGGACGCGGTGAAGTGCGCGCTCGAAGAGTCACGGACGTCGAGCGCCGGTTGCCAGGTCCGTTGCTCGTAGGTCACCGGCTGCCAGCCGTCATCAGCTGCCGTCATCGACCTCAACCGTCTTCTGGATCCATCAACAAACAATAATAAGCCTCACCATGCTTTCGGTAGCGAGATGTTCCGAAGGCGGCATGCCTGTTGCTATCGGTAAGGCGGGAACCGGTCATCGAGGCCGTTGACATCGATTTCTCGGGCGCTTTACCTTCGCCATCACCGCTCACCGGCGAGCGCCTGACGGAGGCCATCGATGTCCTATTCCATCTGGATGCTGGAGTACTCGCACTGCCTTGCTCACCCGGTGGGCTGCATCTTCTACGGCACGTGGGACGGCTCCACGCGGATGTTCGCCTACTCGTACGCCTACCTCGAAGGCGCCGGCCACAAGATCATGGTGGACGTCGGGCACGACAATCGCGGGTCCAACAAGGCCTACAACGATGCGAACGACATCATCGATTTCCAGGCGCCGGACGCTGTTCTCGGCAAGGTCGGGGTGACACCGGAGGAGATCGACACCGTCATCCTCACCCACGCCCACTACGATCACGCCGGCGCCGCCCGCTACTTCCCCAACGCCACGTTCTACCTGCAGCGGGTCGAGCTGGAGAGTTCGAGATGGGCGCTGGACAACGCCCACCTTTACGCATCGATCATCGGCGCCCTGGACCCCCAGGACGTCACCATGCTCGAGCAGCTCTCCGCCTCAGGTCGGCTGCGATTGCTAGACGGACCAGTGGAGAACCTGTTCCCCGGCCTGCACATCCGGACGGCGCTGGACACCCACACGATGGGTGGCCAATACGTGGTCGCCGAGACGGGCGGCGACAATTGGGTCGTCACCGGCGACGCCCTCTACTCGTACGAGAACGCCGAGGGGATCGGCCAATCCGGGATCCCGGTGAACATCGGCTTCGGCGGCGGCAGCGGGTGGCGCGGGTTGCAGATCATCGACGAGATGGCGAAGACCGCCGGCGACACGAACCGGTTGGTGATCGTCCACGAGTTCGACACCTTCCGGCGCCACCGGTCACGGAAGTACGCCGACAACCTGCACGTCGCCGAATTGGTACTGGCCGACGGCCAGCCGTCCCGGATCCAGGAACCAGCCGTCTCGGCGCCGGCGAAATAGGAATGCAGCGCCCGACAACCGCAGCGCCCGACAACCGCAGCGCCCGACAACCGCAGCGCCCGACAACCGCAGCGCCCGACAACCGCAGCGCCCGACAACCGCAGCGCCCGACAACCGCAGCGCCCGACAACCGCAGCGCCCGACAACCGCACCGGGCGCATCACACCGCACACGGCAGAATGCCCAGAAGGAGCAACGACATGCGCAGGAACAGCGTGGTTCTCGGGACAGCAATGGCACTCGCGGCGATCGTCGCCGCGACCGCCTGCAGCGTTCCGGACAGTGGAACGACCGGCAGTACGGCACCCGCGGCTGCCACCGGCAGCGCCGCCGGGTCGTCCGGCTCGACGGGCGCACCAGCCGCTACGGGCGCAACGGGCGGCGGCACCAGCGGTGGAGGGCTGTTGGGCATCGTGACGATCAGCGCCACCGACGCCAACAACGCGCGGGTGATCGCCGGCGCCACAGAGGCCGCCGAGAAGGCCGGATGGAAGGTCGAGGTGGTCGACGCCGCAGGTAACGCCGATCAGGCCAATACCGCCATCCGGAACTTCGTCAACAAGAAGGCCGGGATGATCTTCGACCTGGTCTTCCCGACCACCTCGCTGGGTAGCGGGCTGGGCGCGGCGAAGGCGGCCGGCATCCCGGTGGCGACCTGGGGCGGCGGTCTCGGCACCGGCGTCGTGATGACCACCGGCAACGGTGCCCCCTTCGCCGAGCCGGCCACCCAGGCGATGATCGACGCGATGAAAGGTGAGGGGGCAGTGCTGGCGCTGACCTACCGGACCGGGCAGGTCTGCCGCGACCGCGAGGGTCTGTTCGACAAGATGATGAAAGAGAAGGCCCCGAACATCACTGTCACTAAGAACGAGGTGAACATCCCCGGCTTCCTGCAGGATGGCTCTCGCTACGCCACGGCCTGGCTCGCCGGGCACCCTGCCGGCGGCAAACCCCTTGCGGTGTGGGGTTGTTGGGAGGATCCGACACTCGGCGCCATCTCCGCGATCAAGCAGCAGAATCGCAAGGATGTGCTCACGTACGGCATCAACGGCTCGAGCACCGCGATCAAGGCGGTGCAGGACGGTTCGCTCTCCGCAACGGTTTACGAAGACGGCAAGCGTGAGGGCCGCACCATGTTCGACACGGTGCAGAAGGCCGTCGCCGGCGGCGACCTCAAACCCCAAACCATCGATGTGCCAGGCATTCTGGTCTCCAAGGACAACATCGACTCCTTCCTGTCCGAGCACCCAGAAGCGCTGAGCTGACCGGGTCGGTGCAGACGATGACAGTCGATAACGGTGAGCCACCGCTGATCTCCGTCCGCGGCGTGAGCAAGACCTTCGGCGGCGTCCATGCGTTGAAACGGGTGGATCTGGACATCCGACCTGGCTTGGTGCACGGCCTGATCGGCGCGAACGGCGCCGGAAAGTCCACCCTCATCAAGTGTCTGGCCGGCATCGAGCGGCCCGACGAGGGTGAGATCCTGGTCGAGGACGCGCCCGCCACCATCGCCACGCCCGACGACGCCTCAGCTCTCGGTCTTGCCTTCATCCACCAGGAGATGAGCCTGATCCCCGGCTGGAACGTGTTGCGCAACATGATGCTCGGGCAGCGACCGCCGACCGTCGCCGGAGTCATCGATTGGCGCCCGGCGCGGTCACGGGCGCGCACAGTAGCCGCCCGGTTGGGCATGCACTTCGACCTGTCGACGAACGTCGATGACCTGAGTGTCGCCGACCAATGGCTGGTGCTGATCGGCCGAGCCCTGATCCGGGACGCCCGGCTGATTGCGATGGACGAGCCGACCGCCTCGCTGTCCGCGGAGGAGGCCACCCGGCTGCACCACATCATCCGGGACCTGGCCGCGGCCGGCGCCGCGGTGATCTTCGTGTCGCACCGCCTGGACGAGGTCAGTGAGTTGTGCCAGGACATCACTGTGTTCAAGGATGGCGCCGTCTCCGCTCGTACCGTCGCGACCCGAACGTCGAAGGCGCAGCTGGTGCGGGCGATTGTCGGGCGTGATCTGGAGATCGCCGAGCACGGGCACGATCCGCCCGGCCACGGCCGTCCGGTGCTGGAGGTCCGAGGCGTCAGTGATGCGCACCGGGTGCGGAACGTCTGGTTGACTGTCCACGCCGGCGAGGTACTCGGCCTGGCCGGGCTGGTAGGAGCCGGACGCACTGAACTGGCCAGAGTCGTGTACGGGGCGGCGAAACGGACAGCGGGAATCATCCTGCTGGACGGGCGCCCGGTGAACTTCCGCGAGCCGGCCGACGCGGTCAGGGCCGGCATCGGCCTGGTGCCGGAGGAACGGCGTAGCGAGGGTTTGTTCCTCGACCGATCGATCGACTTCAACATCAACGTGGCCAGTCTCGGCTCGCTGCGTGGACGGCGCGGCTGGCCGCTTCTGCGGTTCCGCGAAGGCCGGCGCCGGGCAAAGGATGTCGCCGCCAGGGTGACGGTGAAGGCCAGAGACGTCGCCGATCCGGTGGGCTCGCTGTCCGGCGGCAATCAGCAGAAGGTGGCGATCGCGCGCTGGCTGGTGGACCGGCCGACGCTGCTGATTCTCGACGAACCCTCACGCGGAGTGGATGTCGGCGCCCGTGCCGAAGTCCATCGGGTGGTAAGGGAACTGGCCGGCGAAGGTACCGCGGTGCTGGCCATCTCTTCCGACAACGAGGAGTTGGTGGGGCTCTGCGACCGGGTCGTGGTGATGGCAGAGGGACGGGTGACCGGAGAACTGGTGGGATCGGCGATCACCACGGATCGGTTGCTGTCGCTCAGTTTCGAGCATCAGCATGAGGATGAACGGGCGCAGCCCGAGGTTCAGCAGACGGGAAAGGGACAGCCGGCATGAACGCGTTGACCAAGGGCGGTACTTCCGCGGATCCGGCGAAGGACTCGGCTACGGCTCAGGTCTCGACGCCGGCGACTGCTGTAGGACCCGCTGGCCCACCTCACCGTGGCGACATCCTGGGCCGTGCCACCGGCCCGACACTGAAGGTCGTCTCCAAGTACGGCACGCTGATCGCGATGGCGATCATGATCGTCATCTTCAGCATCTCGATTCCGAACGGCGCCTTTCTGACCGGCGGCAACCTGCTCAGCATCGTCAACCAGTCGGCGCTGACGGCGATCATCGCGTGCGGGCTGACGATGGTGCTGGTAGTCGGCGAGTTCGACCTGAGCGTCGGTTACGCGGCCAGCCTGGCAGGTGTGCTGGTGACCGGCCTGCTCGCGAACCAGGGCCTGCCGATCGTGCTCGCCGTGTTGATCACCCTGCTGGTCGGCGGTGGGATCGGCACCGTCAACGGGTTGCTGGTGACCAAGGCGAGGGTGAACGCGGTGGTCGCCACCCTCGGCGTGGGCACCATCCTCACCGGACTGGCCTTCGGTTACACCGCGGGCTCGCCGATCGTCGCGGTTCCCAAGGAGTTCACCTATCTGGCGTTGGCCAAGCTGGCGGGGATCGCGAACCCGATCTGGTTCATGCTGCTGGTGGTCGCGATCCTCTGGGTCATTCTCAACCGTACCGCCTCCGGCCAACGGATCCAGGCTGTTGGCGCCAACCGGAACGCGGCCAGGCTCGCCGGCATCCGCACCGACCGCTCGAAGATCACCGCGTTCGTGATCGCCGGGGTGTGCGCCGCCTTCACCGGCATCCTGCTGGCCTCCCTGCTCGGAAGCGGAACGGTGAGTGCCGCCGACAGCTACCTGATGGACTCGTTCGCGGCGGTGTTCCTCGGGTCCGCGACGTTGCGGGATGGCGAGTTCCACATCCTCGGCACCATGATCGGCGTGCTGGTGGTGAACGTCGGGTTCAACGGGCTAGCGCTGCTGGGGACCCCGACGTTCTGGCAGTACGTGTTCAAGGGCGGGATCTTGGTGGTGGCGGTGGCCCTGTCGACCATCGCCCGAAGATACGCGCGCCCGTAGTGGGACGCCGGCAGCCCGGCCCGGTCGGCGGCCTGGATTTATCGCACCGGCCAGGAGTGTTTCGGACCGCTCTGGTGCACCCTCCTCACCGTCGAGGCAGGTGACGGACCACCGACAGGTCGTGCGCGATGAACACTATGGCCACGCCGAGCCGCTGCTGCAAAGTCCGGAGCAAGTTGATCACCTGCGCCTGCACCGAGACGTCCAAGGCGGACACCGGTTCGTCGCACACCAGCACGTTCGGATCCAGCGCAAACGCTCTGACGATGCCGATCCGTTGCCGCTGTCCGCCGGAGAACTGGTGCGGGAACCGATCCAGCATGTCGGCCGACAGTCCGACCAGCTCGAGCAGTTCGGCGGCCCTGCCGCGCCGCGCGCCGGACGGCATGGTCCGGCCGACGAAACTGAGCGGTCACCTGGCACGTCACCACTGCATCGCCCGGGAGTCGCCGACCGACTCGGCGTCGGCCGCCCGCACTACTCTCGGCTGGTGCCCGAACCCGCCGCGCAGCTGACGGAGTGGATGATCCGAGCCGCCGTCGGCGACGACACCTGCGAACGCGGCGCCGGGTACCTGGGTCAGGGCCGGGTGGTGGACGCCAAGGGTCCAGAACGGATCCATCTATGGACAGATGCGGGGGCCGCGCGGATTCCGTACACGGTGTTCGTAATCTTCGGTGACGACCCGGAGGAGTTCCCGGGGACTATGCACATGCCCGGTCGGCGTCGACTGCAAACACGTTGCGGCCGTGGCACTTTCGGCGATCAAGGCGTCGCGGTCCAGGGTCGCCCCTGGTTGGTAACGCGCCCTGGGCGTAGTGCTGCCGCCGGCCGAGCAGGGTGGCGTGCCTCACCGGCCGCTCGGCCTGCAGTTCGAGGTGGTGTCCAGCGGCCAGCATGCGAACGCCGAGTCGTCAGGACTGCGGGTCCGGCCGGTCACGGTCGGCCGGCAGGGCACGACCGGCGTCTCGTGGCGCGAGGATCAACCGGAAACTGCGACGTAAACCTCGGCCGATGGTCGCCACCGTCAGCCCGACGGTTCGGTGTCGTCGTCCGCCTCCGCCTCCGAGCCCTCCGCCCAATGGGATGGCACCGCACCTTCGTGACCGCCGACCCAATCCGCGCTGGAGATGGCGCCGGTGGACCGATCGCCTTCGTGGCCCGGCGTCCAGTGCGCGCTGTCAGCGGCGACCCCTTCGGGATGCGCGTCGGCGTTCGGACGTGAGGCCCAGTCGCCGGACGGGCCACGGTGGTGGGCAGGATCGGCGCCAGACCTGTTCACCGCCGGATCGTCCGTGGCCGGATCCCCGACCGTCGCCGGTTCTGCGGATTCCGGATCCAGCGGTGTGTCAGTCATCTCGGGAACCTCGTTCTCGCAGCAGGAATACGACACCGCAGCCCATCGTAGCTTCGGCGCGTCGGTCATGCCCGCACTCGAAAAGTGAACCAGGAGCAGAGGTCGGGTCAGGAGTCGCAGGTGTCGCAGACGCCGGAGCGGGAGAGCTCGACGTTGCAGGTCTTGCACCGCGGCGCCTGCTCCAGGGACTTGCGGAGCTTGCGTTCCTTGTCAACAGTGCTCTGCAGCGTCGGCGAGAGCTGCGGGCGGGCGCCGGCCGGCACATTGCCGCTGTACCGGCGGTAGCACTCCAGTCGGGAGGCCGCGGCGTGCTGTTCCCGCTCCGCGCTGTCGACCGGCGACGGCAGGCCCATCGCGACCATCACCTCGTCGTAGCCGTCACCCACCCGGCCGTCACCCTTGCCGACCACCAGCGAGGTCAGCGGTGGGCCGCCGTCCTGCTGGCAGCGGTGCAGTACCGAGCCGAGCACCGGCCCGATCCACTTCCGGACCAGCGCCCGGGTGGTCACCCCCGTCTGCCGCTGGATCCGCTCGCCGAGTTCCTGGTAGGTGATGACGCTCCCGTAATCGGCGGCGACGGATTCGAGGATCGAGTGGGCTTCGTCGGCCCAGACCTCGTTGGTGGCACGTTCGGTCATGATGACGTCGGCCATCTGTTCCTCTCTGGCAGGGCGGGCGAATGACGTGCGTCGGGGGGCGCCGGCGTCCGGACCTGCGGGGTGATGCATCCAGTCTCCCCCGGATGACGCGGAATAGCACCTCCCACCCCACCGGCTGTCAACATCGCGGCCTGCGCGCGCCGGTGACGAGAACGTCCTGTGGCCGGGCAGAGAACACATTGACGGTGACCCACCGTTGCTCCGGGAGGCGGTCACGCGGGTACCCTTGCTGCATGAACCGGCTGCGGCGCAGCGGATCTCCGGCTTCGAGCACGGCGCTGCACTGATGACGGAGACGAACGAGTACGTTCACACCGGCTCACTCTTGCCCGGCCTCATCTCGACCACCGTCGGGTACCGGTCCACCGGTGCGGTCCAGGGCGTGCACCGCGGACTGCCGTCTCCGACTCTGACCTTCATCTTCAGCCTCCAGGACCCGATCGTCACGGCCGTCGCACCCGAGCAGCTGGACACGCCCGCGGCCGGACGGACTGCGATCATCACCAGCGGACTGCACACCCGACCGGCGTTCATCCAGCAGCCGACCACCCAAGCCGGGATCCAGATGGCCGTGCATCCGCTGGCCGCCCGGGCGTTGTTCGGCGCCTCGACGGCCGAGCTGGGCTTCCCGGTGGACGACGGCGAGGACGTGCTGGGCGTCGAGGCGGAACGGTTGCGGGCACGCATGATCCAGACACCGCTCTGGACCGAGAGATTCCGGCTGCTGCAGGACTATCTGCGCCGCCGGGTCGATGACGCCGATGTCGCGGCCGGGGTGCGCGCGGAGATCGTGGCGGCCTGGATCTGGCTGGCCCGTCATCGCGGGAACGGCTCGATCGACGGGCTGGCCCGGCACGTGCTGCTCAGCCGGCGACAGCTGCACACGCTGTTCACCCGGGAACTCGGCATCGGTCCGAAGGCGGTGAACCGGCTGATGCGATTCCAGCACGCCGTGCGCGCCATTTCTGCCGCGGTGCGGTCCGGGACGACGGTGGATCTGGGCCGGGTGGCCGCCGACTGCGGCTACTTCGACCAGTCGCACCTGACCCGTGATTTCCGGCAGTTCACCGGTACCAGCCCGACCGGCTGGCTGGCCGAAGAGCGCCGAAACATCCAAGCCGGCAGCCATCGCAGCGTCGACGATTGATGGCATGACAAGTGCTGATGGCATGACAAGCGCACAGAAGACGCAAGCCCCCGCCCCCACCGTCTGGGGAGCCTTTCAGGCGCGCGACGCCCCCGCCCTGATCGACTTCCTGGTCGACACAATCGGTTTCGTCCGCACCGCCGTGTATGCCGACGGCGACCAGATCGCCCACGCCCAGCTCGATTGGCCAGAGGGTGGCGGCGTGATGCTCGGCAGCCACAAACCGGGTGCCGAGTGGTCCCGCGAGCCCGGCAGCGCCGGCTTCTACGTGGTGACCGACCGCGTCGACGAGCTGTACGCGACATTGCGGGACGCCGGCGTGAGGATCATTCGGCCGATCCTGGACCAGGACTACGGCAGCCGCGAGTTCTCCATCGCCGACCCGGAGGGCAACCAGTGGTCGTTCGGCACCTACCGCGGCGAACCCACTCCGTCTTCCTAGCCCGCCGATCGGCTCCCGGGTGGGCTCTGCGGGCCGGCCGTCACCAGCGAGACTGAGCATCGGGACGGCCCGGGTGACGAAGTCGTAATGATCGTCGGCGGTGTCGTCGGCGGTGTTGTCGGCGTGCGTCGACAGGCCCCCGGCGGGGAACGGGACCGTCATGACCTTCTCCCCCAGCCTTGCGATCGTCACCGCGTCCGATTCCGGGATCGGCCGGGCCACCGCCGTCGCGCTGGCCGAAGCCGGTGTCGATGTCGGCATCACCTGGCATTCGGACCGTGAAGGCGCCGAACACACCGCGGAACTGGTGCGGAACGCGGGCAGCCACGCCGTGGTCACGCACCTTGACGTCGCCGATGCCCCGGCTTGCGGCGGCACCATCGACGAACTGATCGACAAGCTGGGTGGCCTGGACGTCTTCGTGAACAACGCGGGCACCGGCGGCGGCACCATGTTCCTGGACACCAGCTACGACGAGTGGCGCAGGACCCTCGTCACCGATCTGGACGGTGCCTTCGTCTGCCTGCAGCGAGCGGCGGCGCAGATGGTGAAGGGCGGCGCCGGTGGCCGCATCGTCGCGGTCACCAGCGTGCATGAGCATCAGCCGCGGGTCGGCGCGGCGGCCTACGACGCGGCCAAGCACGGCCTCGGCGGCCTGATCAAGACGATGGCGTTGGAACTCGGCGAGTACGCGATCACCGTCAACAGCGTGGCACCGGGCGAGATCACCACCCCGATGACCGGCCAGCAGGACACCGATCCGCACGAGGTGGACCGTCCCGGGGTGCCGCTCGGTCGCCCCGGATCGCCCGACGAGATCGCCGCTGTCATCGGGTTTCTCGCGTCCTCCGATGCCTCCTACGTCACCGGCGCCTCCTGGGTGGTGGACGGCGGCATGCTGCAGATGGGCCCGCAGGCCGGCTCCCACCTGACATCCAGGGACTGGCAACGGGTCTGAGCCGTCACCCGCCGCGATCGGCCGGCCTGACCACCGCAGCGATCGGCATCGGACAACGTCCACGTTGAGTTGCGGCTGGGCACCGAACAGCCGGCGCTGCAAGAGGAACCCGCCAGCCCGGCTCACATCCGGGTGCCCGAGATGCTCGATCACGCCCAGCGGCGTCCACCCGCTCGGGACGACGGCGTGCCGGAGTTCGGCCTCTGCCAGGCCATCGATGATGGCCAGGGCACTCTGGCGTTGGCCGATCAAGGACGCCGACAGCGCGGCGTGCTCTGCGTCGATGCCCGACCCGTTCGACCGGCCGGCGTGCGCGGATGTCCCTTCGCTCGTCGGGGTGGGTTTTGCCGGAGGCAGAAGGCCTTGATCAGGCTCGGTCATCCGAGGCGAGGTTCCTGCTCGCTGTACACGGGAATCAACTCGGTCCAACGGGTCCGCCAGTCCGCACTCGGCCGGCCCGCCAGGTGGGCGGACAGATCCTCGAGGTGCGCCTGCCACCCCGCGCCGTGCCCGGCAACCCCGTCGAGCGGCAGGCCGCGCTCCTCCAGCACCAGGCGGATCAGCTCGCCCTCGGGAACCAGCTCGACCTCGATGACGGTCTGATCGTCCTGCCCGGGGGACATGGTCACCAGCAGCCGCCGAGGAGGCTCACACACGTCCACCCGCCCTGCGCCTTCCCACCCGCTGGTGAAGTTGGCTCGGAACGCACCGCCCAGTCGGAGATCGCCGTCCACCCGAGCAACCCAGTGTGCCAATCGCTCCGGATCGGTGACCGCCGACCACAAGTCGTCTACGTCCGTCCGGTAGTGATCTTCCATGCGGACGACAGCCTTACCGTCGGCGGCCGTGAGCGAACCGAGGACGCGGGCGGCTTTCGTGGGGTCGGACATCATGACGTGCTCCTTCGTTGCTTCTTGCCTCGGGAAACTTCGGTGTGCAGGGCATCCAGCCGCTGTTCCCACAGCGATCGGCAGTGCCCCAGCCAGTCCTGCACCTCGGCGAGCGGCTCTGGCCGCAGGCTGTACACGCGGCGTTGCGCCTCTGAGCGCGCCTGCACCAGCCCAGCCTCGCGGAGCACCCGCAGGTGTCGCGAGACACCGGGGCGGGCGATCGGCAGCAGTGCCGCCAACTCGCCCGCGGTGGCTTCTGCCTGCCCGAGAGCCTCCAGCACGGTCCGTCGGCTGGCATCCGACAAGGCGTGCAATACGGCGTCCACCCGAATGAACGTACCAGGTCGGTTACGTAACTGTCCAGGTACGCTCACGAACGGCTCGATGGACGCCCGAAAGCGAGCCCGGCGGTGGTGGACCCTGCACTGGCCGCTCGGCTGCTGGATCTGGACGCTGATGCGCTTCGCGGACGCACCGGCGGATCGGCATCGGGCGGCGGAGCGGCCATCGTTGGTCCATTGTTCGAATCGCTCGTCACGCTCGGAGTGCGCAGCTGCGCACAGTCGGCCGGCGCCAGGGTGAGCCATCTGCGGACCCGCGACGGCGACCATGAAGTCGACCTGATCGTGGAGGGACCCGGCGGCGCGATCGTGGCCCTCGACGTGAAATTGTCGGGAACCGTGCACGACGCCGACGCTCGGCACCTCCTCTGGCTCCGGGACCGGATCGGAGATCGATTGGTGGATGCAGCTGTGATCACCACAGGACCTGACGCCTATCGCCGGAACGATGGAATCGCCGTGATACCAGCAGCTCTGCTCGGCGTGTGATGCCCCAGGACGGAACCCCGAGAGCTGAGCGGAGCCCGTCAGCGTCCCCGGCGTAGGTCAGAGGTGACGTCGGAGGGCGAGGTGCGCGCCAGGGTGGCCCGGTCGAGCGTGCCGCTGCTGCGCGCGGTCCGCGCAGACAGAACAGCCCCGGCCGGGGGGGTGCCCATCTGCTCGCCGCGCCGCAGCCTTTCGATGCGCAGGAGCACGGTGTCCTTCACGGCGTGAACTGCCTGCTCGTCCAGGCCCTCGGCGGGGAGATTCCGTGCCGCCTCGGCGATCTCGTCGGCCAGTGTCACGATCAGGCGCCGCGCCGAGTTCTCGTCGATGCCGCAGGCAACACCCTCCTCGACCAGCGCGCCGAGGTCGACCTTGGCCAGGTTCTCCTGGGAGCCGACAGGGGCGCCCAACTTCCCGCTCAGGTCGGGGTACAGCTGGGTGGTCAGCGCGTCGTACATCGGTGCCAGGCGAACCATCGAACCGTCGAGAAGTAGGCCGACGTTCTTGCCGTGCCCGTCCTCGTCACCGACGATCGCCCGGAAAGCCACCTGGCGCAGCAGACTTCGGATCGCCTGCCGCGGGTCGACGGTCGGTACCTCGCGCAGCAGGGCCGCCATCCGTCCGGACGGTCTGCCGGTGAGGTACTTCTCCCGGGGCCTCATACCCAGCGCCTGACACATGTCCTCCTGGTGCAGTCGGACCACCTCGCCCCCGGGCCCTGACTTTCTGTCGTAACGCTGGGCGACACACACTCGGATATCCCCGAAGGTTTCGACCCAGACCTGCGAGTCCGTGAGACCGACGGCCCGCGCGATCGTCATCACGGCGCACTCGTTGTCGGCGCTGAGCGTCCAGACACCGGTGGGCTTGAGAATGTGCGTGGACGGTGCGCCGTGCACCGGTTGGTACCACTGGTCGTGCTGTCGGGCCAGCAGTAGCTTCGGTTGGTTGCCGGCCAGGGACATGCGGATGTCGGAGTCGGGGTCGGCGCCCAGCGGTCGCCGCGGCAGGTCCGCCAGCGCCCTCGCGATGTTGTCGACGTCGATGCCCTGGTAGCGGCCGGGGCCGGGTGCCGGTTCTCCCCGCGGAACGACGGCGACAGCGCCGGCGCACTCGCGGCCGTACTCGGCCAGCAGGTTCACGGCATCGCTCGGCTGGGCGGTCGCGCCGTCCTGGAGTCGCACGTTGCGCACCCCGGCTGCCATCGCGTTCAGCGCGGCACCTTCGGGGAGCAGGCCCTCCAGGAAAGCCCAGGCGGCGGCTGGAGCGCTGGGGCCGGGCGCCGGCAGCGAGCACGACAGCACCGGTGTACCCGGCTCGCGGGTGGAGCGCACGGCGTCGGTGTACTCGATGACGAACTTGGTTCCTCGGCTGCGAGGGGACGTCTGGGCGACCAGCTCTCCGCCGAGATAGATGTCGAGATTCACCGGTTTTCCTCGGGTAGCCGCTTCGGCCGCACGACGAGTTCCAGGTCGAGGGCGAGCAACACGGTGAACATCTGGCGCAGAGCCTTCGTCTCGCGGCCCTCCTCCAGTTGGACGATCGCCTGGCGATTGGAGAGGCCGGCGACGGCGAGCTCGGCCTGCGTGAGACCGAGCTCCGTACGCCGCTGCCTGACCGCGCGTCCAACCGCCGCCGCGCTGCGGATCACGTGAGGTTGGAACTCGAGCGGTATCGCCATTTTCATACACTGGCCGTTTGCAGTGTCGATGTCAAGAAATCAAGACATCCGTGATCACGAGGCCCATGTCGTGAAAACGGGCTCTTCACAAACGAGGGTGTAGATCCTGCGTGACGGGCTGAGCCGGGGGCAGTTGCTGATGGGTGTCGAGGTCCTTCGATGATGGAGGTTCCTACGCCGCCCGTCTGAAGGACCTCGACG
>JAABUS010000860.1_pt1 | contig 71964 bp, 79 predicted proteins | sample 5560161 | NCBI WGS metagenome assembly JAABUS01 (sample SAMN10711885, study PRJNA513376) | rock metagenome | isolation source: Antarctica rocks | place: Antarctica: Victoria Land, Trio Nunatak nord | collected 2016-01-04
GGCACTCAGCCCTGGGCTACCAAGCACCAGCCCGATACGCTGCCACCTGCACCCACCAATAAAAACCAGGCGACTCTCACAAACCCTGGATCACTTCACGGGGTCCTGCCACGCAGCATGTGCGTTCTGCTCGACGACAACGATTACACCTACAGCGGGACCAATTACGGTCCGAAGGGCATCATCACCGCCTACTACGTGGCAGGCCACGTCGGCCCCACAGGCTGCGCCCGCGACTAACCTACTAGCATGCACACCGCAGCACAGCCGCTCAGGATCGGTACGCGAGTGCGCGTGAAGGGACCGACCGACCACCCCGAGGATCCCGTCGGCACCGTCGTCATGCTTCTCAATGACAGTCCTCATAACCAAACGCAGGGTGGCGTCGTAGTTCGCTTCCCCACCGCTGGCACAGAAGTCCACGCGCGCTCCGAGCTGAAAGAAATGCCTGCCACCTGAGCCCAAACCGTCGTGGTGCCGGCGAGTACTCGCTGCTGCACCTCGACAGCCGAGCGCATGTGACATCAGAGGTGCGCCTCGAGCGGCGGCCCTCCTGAGTCTCGGACCGCGACCGTGGCCTTGTACGGACGGGCCTTCCGCGGCTTACTCGCGAACGACATCGCCGCGAGGCCGGCCGCACTGCGCGGCTGCGGCGGTGTCACTACCGCTGCTACGGGCACGGGCGCGACACTGCGCTACGGGCGATACCGGTCCGGCTCATCGCCTCGGTGCACACGCCGGCCCATTCCTCGTCCGATAGCGGGCGCTCCTCAGGGGCGTTGCGGAACACCAAGTGGTAGACGAACTCGGCCGGCGCCCGGTCGCACGCGCGGACCGGCTGCTCCAACAGTCGCACCAGCGGCGGGCCGCAGGACCGCGGAGTCGGCTACACTCCGGTTACGAACATGGGTCCGTACGACGGCACAGCGCGACACACCGCAACCACCGGTACCGACGCGTTCAGATGTTGTACGTGACCATGGCTGAACCCGCAGCCCAGTGTCGCTGACGCAGTGCGGCAGCGCTTTCCTGGGATGCCGGTTCGTCGGTGCCCATTAGGTGGAGCTGTAATGCACAACGCTGGGTTGGTCGGTCTTTTTCCGTTGCCCCCGATCGGTAGCACCGTGGTGGCAGGTTTCGAGAGCACCTATCTGCCTGGGTACGGCACCGATCTCGTCGAGGTAACAGGCCATTCGCGGAGCTGGCAGGCAGACCTCGACGACCTGCTCTCAGCGGGTGTCCGGCACCTGCGCTACCCGCTCCGGTGGCCGACGATCCAACCGGAGCGCGGACGCTTCGACTGGTCGGAGACGGACCAGGTCCTCGGGCACCTGCGTGCGGCCGAGGCTGTGCCCATCATCGATCTCGTCCACCACACCAGCTATCCGGACTGGCTGAGTGACGGCTTCCGCGGCGCCGACTTCGGGCCGGCTCTTGTCGACTTTGCCGAGGCGGTGGCGAACAGGTATCCCTGGCTGCCGGCGTACACGCTGTTCAACGAGCCGTTCGCGACGCTGTTCCTCGCCGGGCACCAGGCGCTGTGGCCGCCGTATGACCGGGGCATGCGCGGGCTCGTGCGGCTGGCCAGCTCGGTGCTGCCCGCGATCAGCAGTGCCGCCGAGTGCTGGGCGGAGCTGCTGCCGCAGGCCCGCCACGTCTGGGTGGACACCGCGGAACACCACGCCGGCTCACCGGCATCGGCGGAGTACGTGGCCCTGGCCAACGACAGGCGCCACCTCTTTCTCGACCTGATGCTGGGGCACGACCTCGATCCGTCCCGCCCGTTCCTGGCCGAGTTCCTGCGGGCCGGTGGTGGCCCGCTGACGGAGCTGACACCGCTGCGGGTGGACGTGCTCGGCCTGGACTACTACTGCCACTCCGAGTGGTACTACGACGAGACCGGGGCCCGCGCCCCCTCGCCGCACCCGGTCGGCTTCGCCGCCGTCGCCCAGCACTACGCCGACCGGTACGGGCTGCCGATGATGCTGACCGAGACGAACCTCCGCGGCCAGCCGTCCGATCAGGTCTCGTGGCTGCGCTACGTCCTGGAACAGTACGAGCTCGCCCTCGACCGGGGCATTGCGCTGCACGGCTTCTGCTGGTTTCCCCAGGTGGATTCCTCCGACTGGGACTCGCTGCTCGCACGCACCGCCGGACGGGTCGATCCGGTCGGGGTGTACGCCATCGACCCGGCAACCCTGGCTCGGCGGCGGACGGTTTTCACCGATGCCTGGGAGAAGGTCGCCGCCGGGGCGACGGCGGCCGACCTGCCCGCGTATCGCTTCCAACCCCCGTGCGACGCGCTGCTGAGCGGCGTCGTCGCCCAACTGGAGCACTGGCCGTGGCAGGACCCACCCGAGGACTCCGCCACCGCCGCCATTTCGGTTCCGTCGTCGTTGACCAGGAGGTCGTCATGAATACGCAGTCCCAGCCGGATTTGGTAGTGCTGTCACATCTGCGCTGGCCGTGGGTCTGGCAGCGCCCGCAGCACCTCGTCTCGCGGTTCGCCGAGCAGCGTGGGGAGTCCGGCACCCAGACCTGGTTCGTCGAGGAACCCCTCGCCGGTGAGGTCGAGCAGGCATCCATCCGCTCGGAGCGGACCGACGGCATCACCCGCGTGTGGTTGGAGGTCCCGGGGGTCAACGATCCCACCGGCTCCATCAGTTTCACCGATCCGCGGGCGTCGACCTACGGCACTCTGCTGTCGGAGTTGCTTGCCGAGCAGGGATGCGCCCCGGCCCCGGACCTCTGGCTGTACACGCCGATGGCGTACGACATCGCGCGGCAGCTGCCGGGCGGTCGCCTGGTCTACGACGTGATGGACGACCTGTCCGCCTTCCGGTACGCGCCGGAGGGGCTCCGGCTGCGCCAGCGTCGACTGCTGAGCGCCGCCGACATCGTGTTCACCGGTGGACGGTCGCTGCACCGGTCGATGCTCAACCAGCGCCGCGACGGCGTGCACCTGTTTCCCAGCGGCGTCGAGAGCACCCACTATGCGATCTCCCGTGGGCTGCGCGCATCCCGTACGCGTAAGGTCGCGGGCTACGTCGGAGTCATCGACGAGCGGCTCGACCTCGCCATTCTCGAGGCGATGGCCGCGGCACTGCCGGACTGGTCCGTGCAGCTCGTCGGCCCCTTGGCCAAGATCGACGAGGCCGCGCTGCCGCAAGCCGACAACATCCACTACGCCGGCCAGGTTCCCTACGACAGCCTGCCGCGGGTGATGGCCGGCTTCGACGTCGGGCTGATGCCCTTTGCTCTGAACGAGGCGACCCGCGCGATCAGCCCGACCAAGACGCTGGAGTACCTCGCCGCAGGCCTGCCGGTGGTCTCCACCCGGATCGCCGACGTCGTCGCCGACTATGCCGACATCGTGCACTTCGCCGACAACGGCGCGGAGTTCGCGGAGGCCTGCCGCGAGGTGGTGACCCACCGGCTGTCCGAGCGCGACCATCGGCTGCGACCGATCCAGGCGCGCCAGGAGTGGGACTACATCGCCGGCTCGATGGCTGACCTGCTGGACGAGCACGGGCACACAGCGGACTACAGCTCCGATGACGAGGGAGTATCGGCGTGAGCGCATCCCCCACCGTTCTGACGAGCGAGCTCGAATCTGCCCACCTGCAAGGGGTGATCGCAGCCGGCCACGGAATGCAGGATGCCGCCCTGGGGGCGCTGCGGCTGACCGGGCACGGTGTGCCGATCCTTGCCGAGGCTGCCGTCTCGTCCGCGACGCCGTTCCTGCGGGCGCCACTGCTCAGCAGGATCTTCAATGCCCTGCGTATACACCCGATCACCGGCGACGTGGACGGCCGCTGCCCCACCTGCGCGGTGCCCGCCCCCTGCGAGACCGCCCAGGAGCTGAACCCGTGACCTCGACGGTGCGCCCCAGCCAGCAGGCCGCCGAGCAGTTACCCGCGCACGATCTGGTCGTGGTCGGCTCGGGGTTCTTCGGCCTCACCGTCGCGGAGCGGGTGGCGAGCGAGTTCGGCCTCCGGGTGCTCGTGCTCGAATCCCGTGATCACCTGGGTGGAAACGCCTATTCCGAGATCGAACCGAGCACCGGCATCGAGATCCACCGCTACGGCGCCCACCTGTTTCACACGTCCAATGAGCGGGTGTGGGACTACGTCAACCGCTTCACCACGTTCACCGGTTACCAGCACCGGGTCTTCACCATCAGCAAGAGCCGCGTCTATCCGATGCCGATAAACCTGGCGACGATCTGCGAGTACTTCGGTGAGCACCTCACACCATCCGATGCGCGGGAGCTGATCCGGCAACAGGCCGCGGAGATCGACGCCTCCAGTGCCGACAACCTCGAAGAGAAGGCCATCGCGCTGATCGGCCGGCCGCTCTACGAAGCCTTCGTGAGGGGATACACCGAGAAGCAATGGCAAACCGACCCCCGCCAGTTGCCGGCCGACGTGATCAGCCGGCTTCCGGTGCGCTACAACTTCGACAACCGGTACTTCAACGACAAGTACGAGGGCCTGCCGACCGACGGGTACACCGCCTGGTTGCAGCGGATGGCCGACACCCCGGGAATCTCGGTGTGGCTGGGCACCGACTTCTTCGACGTTCGCTCGCAGCTGCGGCCCGGCACCCCGGTGGTCTACACCGGCCCCATCGACCGGTACTTCGGATACGCCGAGGGTGAGCTCGGCTGGCGCACCCTCGACTTCGAGCAGGAGGTGCTCGACGTGGGCGACTTCCAGGGCACGCCGGTCATGAACTACGCCGACTCGGACGTGCCGTGGACCCGCATCCACGAGTTCCGGCACTTTCACCCGGAGCGGGCGTCCTATCCGCAGGACCGCACGGTCATCGTGCGGGAGTACTCCCGGGAGGCCGGTCGCGCGGACGAGCCCTACTACCCGGTGAACACCGAGCGGGACCGCTCCGTGCTGGCCCGCTACCGGGCCCGTGCCGCCGCCGAGCCGGACGTGTACTTCGGCGGTCGGCTCGGCACGTACAAGTACCTCGACATGCACATGGCCATCGCGTCGGCCTTCTCGATGGTCGACAACGAGCTGGCCCCGCGGTTGCGGAACTAGCTCAACCGCTCAGGGAAGTCGACCGTGGGAGACGGTGGGGTCATCACCGTCGAGGGGTAATCGCCGTACTCGAACGAGCCGATCTCGTCCGCCGGAACAGCGGCCGACGGTCGCCGGGTGATCGCCCGGAGCACGGCCGGGTCGGCCTTGGGCTTGCGGTCGGCGCCGACCAGGCCGTTCTTCTCCTGCAGGGTGTCGGTGAACTGGGTGTAGCAGAAGCCGGCGACCGCGGGCGCGTCCAGCAATGCGTCGACGAGGCCTCGATAGCGCCGGATCAGGTCCTCCGTGGAATGCACCACCGAGTAGCCGTGCCAGGACGGACCGTCCTCGGCGTCGTAGGAGATGCCACCGAACTCGGTGATCATCAGCGGGTGGCCGTCGCGGGTCATCCCCGGCAGCAGCACGCTGCGGTACCCGGGCTGCACCTCTTGCAGGGTGTCGCTGACCCCGGCGTTGCTGCCGTAGCGCTGCCGGAGCACCTCGGCGTGTGCGGTGTAGTCGTGCACGGTGATGACGTCGGTGACGATCTGCTCCCAGCCGTCGTTGCCGATGACGAGCCGGGTGGGATCGAGCGCTTTCGTCAGGTGATACAGCGCGGTTACGAAGTCGCGCTGCGGTGACGAGGTAGCCAGGTTCGGCACGCCCCAGCTCTCGTTGACCGGAACCCAGGCGATGATGCAGGGGTGGCTGTAGTCACGGCGCTGCACCTCCAGCCACTCGTGTGTCACCCGCTGCACGGCACGCGAGGTGAACTCGTAGGCGGCGGGCATCTCGGCCCAGACGAGCAGGCCCAGCCGGTCACACCAGTACAGGAAGCTCGGGTCGGCGGTCTTCTGGTGCAGCCGGACACCGTTGAACCCGAGCGAACGCACCAGCTCCACATCACGGCGGGCAGCGTCCGGGTCGGGCATGGCCAGATGCGACTCCGTCCAGTAGCACTGGTCCAGCACCAGCCGCAGGAAGTACGGCCGGCCGTTGAGCAGGATCCGGTTGTCCGACGCGGCGATGCTGCGCATCGCGGTGTAGCTGAAGACGGCATCCAGCAGTTCTCCCGCCTCGCCGGCGGTGGAGCCGTCCGGCGCGGGGTTGCCGTACAGGCTGATCTCGGCGTCGAAGAGGTTGGGCGTCTCAGGTGACCAGAGCATGCGCTGGCGTTCCAGCGTCATGTCGGCCTGCTGGAGCCGCACACTGATGGTCGCGCGGTCCCGGGTCATCGACACGACGCTGTCGGCGAGGGTTTCGCCCTCGTGGGTCAGCAGCAGCCGCAGCCGCAGCGCCCGTTCGGGAACCCGGTTCAGCCGGACATCGAGGGTGAGCATGGCGCTCGCGAGATCCGGCGTCCAACGCAGCTGCTCGACCCGGGTTGCGGGCACCGGCTCGAGCCACACCGTTTTCCAGATGCCGCTGGTGCGCTCGTACCAGATCGCGTGCGGCTTCTCGTGCCAGTCCTGCTTGCCACGCGGCTGCTCGAGGTCGTGCGGGTCATCCACGGCTCGGACGACCACGACCTGGTCGGCCGAGTCCGCGAGGACGCCGGTGACGTCGGCGCTGAACGGCGTGTGGCCGCCGCGGTGCTCTGCCACCAGGTGCCCGTTCACCCACACCTGTGCCGAGTAGTCCACCGCACCGAAGTGCAGCAGCAGCCGCTCACCGGGAGCGTGCGGAGCGATAAAGGTACGGCGGTACCAGAGCACCCGGTGGTAGCCGGTGTCACCGATACCACTGGCTGCCGACTCGGGAGGAAACGGAACCACGATGGTCCGCTCCACGACGCCTGCCGAAGGGTCCCACGACTCGTGCCAGCGCCGGTCCAGGCCGACGTCCCGGTCGTCATAGCAGAACTGCCACTGTCCGGACAGGTTGAACCAGCGCTCGCGCGTCAGTTGGGGGCGTGGGTGCGGGGCCGTGGGGGTTTGCGCGGTCACCGTGCAAACGCTAGCGCCACGACCACGGCTTGCCGAATCGGCACGGAGGCGGCCACGCAGGCGCGTGCCGGTATCCGACGCGCCGGATCAGTTCTCGCCGGACGGGTTGCGAGCACAGTAGCGCCAGCGTAGATCAAGATCAGAGCACGCTTCTGTTTCCAACCCTTTACAAGCGGATGTTCAACGTTGTAGAACCAGGGGCCAACCTAAGAGAAAGGCGTCACCCGTGACGGGAGCGCAGTGGAACGTCGGCTGGACGGCGACCGTCGCGTGGCGACGTGCCGCACCTGGCAAGCAGACAAACGCCCGCCGGGCCCGGGCACAGCTTGATACCAATGGGGTGTCGACGGTGTTGCCGCTGGGTGTCGCAACTACCTTCGACGAACGAGGCGGGCAGCATCCGCTGTCATGGTCAACTCCGACCATTGCCCACTTGGTCGAGACGACCGCGATCAGCGCGACGGCGGGACCGTCGGCCCGCTGTTCGCCCCGGCCCGGCGCCAGCGCTCACCGGCTCCGCGCGCGGCATCGCACGGCAGATGTGTGGTTCCAACTCAACAGAACGAGGGCACCCGACCGATCCGGCCGCCGGCCCTTCCTTCCACCAAGGAGACCCGATGAATGAGTTCACCGTTCCGTTGTCCCGCCGGGGCTTCCTCGGCGCTGCCGGCACGCTGGGCGGTGCGCTGGCGCTGGCGGCATGCGGCGGGCAGAGCAAGCCGCCTGGTGCCGCCGGTGGTCCGACCGGTGCCGCCGCCGGTGGTTCCTACACCGGTCCGAAGGTGACGCTGTCCTTCTGGAACGGCTGGACCGGCGCCGACGGCGACTATGCCAAGAAGATGATCAACGAGTTCAACGCCGCGACGCCGAACGTCAAGGTGAACATGAACGTCTTCCAGTGGGCGGACCTCTTCCAGAAGATGCCGGCCGCGGTGACCAGCGGCAACGGCCCGGACATCGCCGCCATGCACATCGACGACATCCCTACCCAGGCGGCACAGCGTGTGATCGTGCCGATCGACGCGGTGGCGAACAACCTGCAGCTGAACCAGTCCAACTTCGCTCCGGCGGTGTGGCAGGGCGGTATGTACAACGGCAAGCGCTACGGAATTCCGGTGGACGTCCACTGCCTGGGCCTGTTCTACAACAAGGACCTGTTCGAGAAGGCCGGCCTGGACCCGGAGAAGCCGCCGACGAACAAGGACGAGTACATGAACGCCCTGGACAAGCTGAAATCAAAGGGCATCGCGGGCAGTTGGGTCAGCCCGTTCCAGTTCACCGGTGGTCTCATGTACCAGTCACTGCTGTGGCAGTTCGGCGGTGACCTCTTCAACAGCGACGTCACGAAGGCAACGTGGGACTCCGACGCCGGCATCTCGGCGCTGACCTGGATGACCGACCTGGTCAAGCACGGCTACAGCCCGAAGAACGTCGGCCAGGACGCGGACTACGTCGCTCTGAAGAACAGCAAGAACGCGCTGAACTGGCAAGGCATCTGGCAGGTCAACGAGGTCACCAAGCTCACCAATACCCACATCGGCCTCGCGGCGCTTCCCAAGATCGGTGAGAAGGGCGGCGTCTGGGGCAACTCGCACCAGTTCGTGCTCCCCCGCACCCAGGGCAACGACGCCAACAAGGTGTCGGCTGCGGCTTACTTCGTCAGCTGGTTCACCAAGCACGAGGCCGACTGGGCCAAGAGCGGCAAGGTGCCCGCCGAGAACAAGCTGGCCGCGAGCACCGACTTCACCTCCATCCCCGGTCTCAAGCCGTTCGCCGACGAGGTGCCCGACGTGCACTTCCCGCCGGCGGTCGCGGGTGTCGGTGACGCGATGACGGCGATGTACGACGCGGTCAACGCAGCGGTGCTGGGCAAGTCCGACCCGGCCTCCGCGCTGCATTCCGCGGCGAACAAGGCATCGCAGATCCTGGCTCAGAACAAGAAGAAGTACGGCTGATCATGACGGCCACCGAGGCACGAACGGCGACGGCGGCGCCGGGCAGCAGCACCTCTGCCCGGCGCATCCGCCGCAGCGGCTGGGCGACGCCGTACCTCTTTCTCGCTCCGTACGGCGTGCTGTTCATCGGGTTCATCATCCTGCCGGCGATCTACGGCATCTGGATCAGCCTGCACGACTACGACTACCTGCTGCCGCACCAGCCATGGGTGGGTTTCCAGAACTACCTCGACCTGTTCAAGTCCGGCTCGCGGGACGGGGCCGACTTCTGGAAGAGCATGCGCGCGACGGCGATCTTCACGATCTTCAGCGTTCCGCTGCTGGTCGTGATCCCGCTGGCCATTGCCGTCGTGCTGAACCGGAAGTTTCCGGGACGCACCTTGTTCCGGGCGATCTTCTTCACGCCGTACGTCCTCGGTGTGGCTGTGGTCGGTGTGCTGTTCCGGTTCCTGCTCGACCCGACCATCGGCCTGCTGAACTACTACCTCGGCATGATCGGGTTCAGCGGCACCACCCCGTGGACCACCCAGGTGCCGTGGGCGTGGGTCGGCCTCGTCGGCATGACGGTCTGGTGGACGCTGGGCTTCAACGCCATCATCTACCTGGCCGGCCTGCAGGACATCTCTCCGGAGCTGTACGAGGCAGCCGAGGTGGACGGCGCCACCAACTGGGACAAGTTTCGCAACATCACGCTGCCAGGTTTGCGCCCGGTTCTGCTGTTCGTGCTCACGCTGACCCTGCTGGCCTCGGCCAACATGTTCGGGCAGTCGTTCCTGATCACCAAGGGCGCACCGGACAACACGACCCGGACGGCGATCTTCTACATCTCCCAGGTCGGCCTGCAGCAGTACCGGCAGGGCATCGCGGCCGCCATGAGTTACATCGTCGCCATCATCCTGATCGGCATCAGCTTGCTGAACTTCAGACTGTTCCGGGAGAAGGACTGACATGACGACCCTTGCATCCGGTAGTTCCGCGGCGGACATCGAGCCGGATCCGAATGAGCCCGGGACCGAGCAGGCCCCCCGGCAGCCGGCCGCCAAGACGCCGCTCGGTCAGGTGCTCTTCTGGCTGATGCTGATAGTGCTGACCGTCATCTTCCTGGCACCGCTGCTGTGGATGATCAGCACCTCGTTCAAGACGCACGAGGACGCGACGAGGTTGCCGCTGTCCTGGATACCGCGGCCGTGGGACATCGGCTCGTATCGGACGCTGTTCGGCTCCGGCTCGGCGAACCCGGTGCTGCGGTGGTTCCTCAACAGCATCGTGGCGGCGGCGGCGAACTCCATCCTGATCGTCGCGGTCGACGCCGCGGCCGCCTACGCGCTGGCACGACTGGACTTTCCCGGTAAGAAGCTCATCTTCGGGACGGTCATCACGACGATCTTCCTGCCTGCCTTCGTGTTCCTGATCCCCAACTTCCTGATCGTCAGCAAGCTGGGCTGGCTGGACTCGCTGTGGGCGATCATCGTTCCCAGTGCCGGTGGCGCCTTCGGGGTGTTCTTCCTGAGGCAGTTCTTCTCCACGCTGCCCAAGGAGCTGGAAGAGGCGGCGATCATCGACGGGGCCAACCAGTGGCGGATCTTTACAACGGTGATCCTGCCGCTGTCGAAGCCGGCGCTGTCCACCCTGGCGGTGCTGTCGTTCCTCACGAACTGGAACGACTTCCTGTGGCCGGTGTACGTGCTGTTCAGCCCGAACAAGCTGACGCTGCCGTCCGGCCTGGCGAAACTGCAGAACGCCGCGACGGTGGACTATCCGATCATCATGGCCGGAGCCGTGGTCGCCAGTGTCCCGGTGATCATTCTGTTCATCATCGCGCAGCGGCAGGTCATCGAGAGCGTCTCGCGCAGTGGCCTGAAGGGCTGAGTTCGCTTGCGACTCCAACCAGCCGTGCTCGCGGGAGCCCTGGCAGCCCTACTTACCGGCTGCGGCGGCACCTCCCGGCCGGCGTCCCAGTCGGCCAACTCCGGTAGTGCGGGCATGTCGGCTTCGGGATCGGCACCGGCAGCGGGTTCGTCCGACTCTGTGCTGGGCAAACGCTATTCCAACCCGGTATATGACCAGGACTTTCCCGATCCGGCGGTGATCCAGGCAGGCACGCGGTACTACGCCTACGGGACGCAGGGGGGCGGGTCCAACATCCAGGTGCTCACCTCCCCCGACCTCACGACCTGGACCACCGCGGCGGACGCGCTGCCGAACGTGGGCGCGTGGGCCAGCACGGGAAGCACCTGGGCGCCCGAGGTGGTGGCACTGTCCGGCAGGTACGTGATGTTCTACGTCGCGCACGACAACAAGTCCGGCAAGCAGTGCATCGGACGGGCAGAATCGGCCGAGCCCGGCGGCCCGTTCACCGACACGCGATCGGCGGCGCTGATCTGCCAGACCGGCCTGGGCGGCTCCATCGACCCGAATCCGGTGCGGGCCGCCAACGGCAACCTCTATTTGTACTGGAAGAACGACGGCAACTGCTGTGGCAAGCCGGTGCAGCTGTGGGTACAGCAACTGGCGCCGGACGCCGGCAGCGTCAGGGGCGCACCGGTGGCGCTGCTCTCCAACACCCGCGGCTGGCAGGGCAATCTCATCGAGGCGCCCGAGATGGTCAGTCACGGCGGACGGTACTTCCTGTTCTACTCGGCCAACGACTACGCCTCTGACAAGTACGCCGTCGGATACGCCAGCTGCCAGGGGCCGACCGGTCCGTGCACCGATCGCTCGACCAGCCCTTTGCTTGCCTCGGACGGGGCGGCTGCCGGTCCCGGGCATTGCTACGTCCTGAATCTGAAGGATGGGTCGAGCGTGATGTTCTTCCATGCCTGGCAGCCATCGGCCATCGGCTCGTCCTCTCCCGGCCGCCAGCTGTGGCTCGAGCCGTTGGTCTGGCACAACGGCCTGCCCTCGGTTCACCAGCCGAGCTGACCCGCCCGGCCCTCGACCCGCCCGCGCGCTGTGACAGCGGCGCGCGACCTCACCCTGCGGCACGACCGGCGCTCCGGCGCCCATCGTGCCCCGATCGGAGAGCCCGACATGACAACCATCGCGGCACTGGGTGTCGCCCTCTGTCCAGAACCAGCCGTAGACCAGGGGGACCCGTTTCTGCTCGAGGTGCCCGAGCGCTACCGCGCCGAGGTTCCGTACCGCTTCTATGTCTACGTCACCGCGCCGGGGTTTCCGGTGTACGGGTCGAACAGCCTGCTGGACCCCGCCGGCTGGCGGCGGGTCGGCGAGAGCCACCCCGGCGTCGACGCCGACCGGTGGTGCTGGGCACCCTGCGTCCGGTTCGTCGACGGGCTGGACCGTCCCTGGGTGATGCTCTACTCGAGAGCCGACGGGACCGGTGAGACCGAGGGTCACCAGGGCCATCGGTTGCGTCGGGCGGACAGCACCTCGCCGGCCGGCCCGTTCGCCGACTCCGGTGAGGTGCTGACACCGGAGCTCGACTTCGCCATCGATCCGGACGTGTACGTCACGCCCGAGGGAACCAGCTGGCTGTACTTCGCCGTCGACTTCGTCACCGACGAGCCCTACGGCACCGGCATAGTCCGCGCCCGGATCAGCCGGAACCTGCGGCGGCTGGAATCCGACCCCGTCGTGGTCGCGCGCCCCTCAGCACCCTGGCAGGTTTTCGACCCGAAGCGCTCGATGCCGTGGAAGGACATTCCCGGCGTGCGCTGGGAGGACTCGGAAACGGTCCGGTGGTCGACCATCGAGGGCCCGGCTGTGCTCACGTCGCCGCGTGGCCGGGAGGTGGTGTTGTACAGCGGTGGCAATTTCAACGACTTCTACGGCGTGGGCATCGCGGCCGCCGGCCCTGATGGCTCCTGGTCCGACCTGAGCCCGACTCCGGAGCGCAGCCTGCTGGGGCCGCGTCCGGCGGACGGGCTGTTCGGACCCGGCCACTGCAGCGTTCTCGTGAGCGACGGGCAGACCTTCATGTGCTATCACTTTCGGACCGAGCCGTCGGCGCCGAGACAATTCGGCATCATCGCCCTGGAATGGGACGCCGATACCGACCTGCCCCGGTTGGCGGCCGACCAGCAGCTTTGAGGCTGGTGGACGATCCCCGATACCGGATCCAACAAGAACCGGGAGTGGTGGGGCCAGGGAATCGCCAACATCGTGACCGACTTCTTCGGCGGCATGGGCGGCTGCGCGATGATCGGCCAGACGATGATCAACATCAAGTCCGGTGCGGGGACCCGGCTTTCCACTTTCCTCGCCGGCGTGTTCCTACTGATCCTCGTGGTGGTCTGCGGGGTGGTCAGCTCAGCTCCAGCCACTGAGGAAGCCGTACGGTGGGGCACCGGACAGGCGCGGTAGGGCACCGGGTCACTGGGTCGGCTTGGAAAGGCGAGGCGATGACCAGCGAGGACACCATCGGCGTTCCGACCCGGCCCGGCCCGGCAGCACGGATCAGCCTGCCAAGGTCCTACGTCTCCCCCACCATGCTGCGATTCCTGGCCAATGAGGCCGGCAGCGCGGTGTTGCTCCTCGCTGCCACCGTCGCGGCCGTGGCGTGGGCGAACATTCCTGGTGCTCGGTACGAGGCCTTCTGGAGCACCCCGACGCTGTTCCGGGTCGGGACGTGGTCCACCTCGCTGGATCTGCGGCACTGGGTCAACGATGCCGCGATGGCGGTGTTCTTCCTGGTGGTCGGCTTGGAGATCAGCCGCGAGGTGACAGTCGGCGAGCTGCGCAACCGGCGCACGGTGGTGGTGCCGGCGCTCGGCGCGGTCGGTGGCCTGGTACTGCCGGCCCTGCTGTACCTGGCGTTCGAGCACAGCGGCCCGGCCACGACCGGCTGGGGCATTCCGATGTCCACCGACACCGCGTTCCTGATCGGCATCCTCGCGCTGTTCGGCCCGCGATGCCCCGACCAGCTGAGGCTGTTCCTGCTCACCCTGGCGCTCGTCGACGACATCGGCGCGATCGTGGTGATGGCCTTCTTCTACACGCCGAAAGTCTCGGCTCCCGCGCTGGTGGCCGTGCTGGTGCTGTTCCTCGCCCTCGCCTTCCTGCGCTGGGCGCGGGTGTGGCAGCTACAGCCCTACATCCTGGTGGGCCTCGCGCTCTGGTGCGCGGTGTACGCCTCCGGACTGCATCCCACCCTCGCCGGCGTGCTGATCGGCCTGCTGGTACCCGCGGCCCGGGTGGACGTGGCGCAAGGGGATCGCGTTCGGTTCTACGGCAAGGCCGCGATCGAGCGGGCCGATCCGGTGACCGCGCGGCTCGCGGCGGCCGCGGCACGCGCCACGGTTCCCGCCAACGACCGGCTGCAGAACGCCTTGCACCCGGTCAGCGCGTTCGTCGTGGTGCCGGTCTTCGGGCTCGCCAACGCGGGGGTGCTGCTCAACGGCCACGCGTTGCACTCGGCGGCAACGTCCGGCGTGACGATGGGCGTCATCGTCGGTCTGCTTGCCGGCAACGCCATCGGGATCTCCGCGATGACCTGGGTGGCGCTGCGCAGCGGCCTGGGCGACCTGCCGGGGAGGGTCCGCTACGGTCACCTTCTCGGTGGCGCGGTCCTGGCGGGCATCGGCTTCACGATCTCGCTGTTCATCACCGACCTCGCCTTTACCGACGAGGTGCTGCGCCGGGACGCCAAGATCGGGGTGCTGGCCGGTTCCGTGCTCGCGGCGGCGCTCGGCTCGGTGCTGCTGCGTTACCTCGGCGAGCGGCTGCCGCTGTGCAGCATCGACGAGGTGGAACCGCCGGCGCTGCCGACCGGACCTTGGCTCGACCCGACGCTGCTGCCCGGCTGAGTTCCCGGGCTGAGTTCCCGGGCTGACTCACGGGCCAATAGCCTCGCGCAGCGCCGCCAGCTCCAGCCGTCCGTGGTAAGGCTCGCCGTCGAGGAACAGCGTCGGGGTTCCGCACACCCCTGCCACGACGCCGGCCCGGTAGTCGGCCTCCACAGCTGGCCGGAACGCCTGCGCGGGTACGCCGACCGCGCCGGTCACCCCGGCGGAGTCGGCGTACACCGTGAGGTCGGCGTCGGTCAGCCGGTCCTGGTGAGCGAACAACAGGTCGTGCAGCTGCCAGAACCGGTCGCCCGCCGCCTCGGCCGCCAGTGCCGCGGTCAGCGCGAACGGATGCACCGTGAAGAGCGGGAAATGCCGGAACACCAGCCGGACCCGACCGCCCGATCCGTCCACCAGCTCCTTCAGCACGGGAGCGGCGGCGCGGCAGTACGGGCATTGAAAATCACCGTATTCGACCACGGTGACCGGTGCTCCACGCTCGCCATAGACGTGCCGATCCAGGTCGACGGCGGGGTCGACCTGAACCGTTCGCACGCCGGTCATGGTGTCCGCTCAGGCCGTCAGCGGGCTCAGGCCTCTACGACGCGCTGGAGTTCGGCGTCCCACGCCTGTCCCAACGCCCACTCGCGGTCGGCGAGTTCGCGGTAGGTCGCCACCGCCTCGGGTGTGGCGGGCAGATCGGCTTTGATCAGTGCGAGCCGCGCTTCGGTGGCCGCGACGTAATCCTTGGTCAGCTCCGCGAACTGGTCGTCGGTCATGGCGTCCATCGTGTCTCCCTCATTGCCTGTTGGGTGGCGACAGTGTCTGTTGGGTGGCGACAGTGTCTGCTGGGTGCGACATTGTCTGCCGGGTGGTGCCGCCGTCGCCTCCGGCGAATCGCACCGGATTGACGAGGTGCGGCTTACCCCGACGATCGTCGCCTCACGGTAACCGACGAACTCCGGTGTCACTAGCGGCTGGAGCACCGGTGCCGGACGCCGCCCACGTCGCGAAGAACCGAGCCGGCTCGGGACGCCGCTTGCTCCGGATAGGCTGCTGCCTTCGGATCGCGAAGCGTAGGCAGGAGTCCAGTCGTGGAGGAACGGCAGCACTCGGTCACCCCGCCGATAGACCCCGATATCGATTTCGATGCTGGTGTCGGTTCTGGTGCCCATGGCGGCAGGTCGGGCACCTGGCGCGACGGCGAGGCCGCGGTTCTCTGCGTGATCTCGGCCGGCGGGGTGCTCGGTGCCGTGGCCCGCTATGAGGCGTCGCTGGCCTGGCCCACCGCGGCGGGGACGTTTCCCTGGACCACGCTGGCGGTCAACGTCGCCGGCTGTGCCCTGATCGGCGTCCTGCTCGTGCTCGTCGGCAGTGTCTTTGCCCAGCAGCGGTTATTGCGCCCGTTCCTGGGCACCGGGGTGCTCGGCGGGTTCACCACGTTCTCGACCTATGCCGTCGACATCCAGCGCCTGATCGCGACCGGGCATCCGGCGCGAGCATTGAGCTACCTGATCGGCACCGTCCTGGTGGCGCTGGCCGCGGTGACCGCCGCGACCTGGCTCAGCCGGCACGCGGTACGTGGGACAACCGGATGACGCTGCTGCTGGTGATCATCGGGGCGGCGGTCGGTGCCCCGCTGCGGTACGTCACCGATCGGACGGTCCAGTCCCGGCACGACACGGAGTTTCCATGGGGCACCCTCACCGTCAATGTCGCGGCGTCCCTGGTGCTGGGGATGCTGACCGGCGCGGTGGTTGCCGGAGCCGCCTCGCACAACCTGCAGGCACTGCTGGGCACCGGGCTGTGCGGTGCGCTGAGCACCTACTCGACGTTCTCCTACGAGAGCATGCGGCTGGTCGAGCGCGGATTGCGCCGGCCGGCGCTGGCCAACGTCACGGCGAGCGTGGTGGCCGGCGTGGGCGCCGCGTTCCTCGGCGCCGCTATCGCACACGGGCTCTGGGCCTGACTCAGCCGGTTGTACCGCGTCCGGCCCGCCACTCGACGGCCCCCAAGCGGCACACTTCGGCCAACCCCGCACCGGTTACCCCCTGCCGCGCAGGATGTTCAGGAACTTCTGCCCGTAAGGAGCCCGTTGGTGCTCGTCGGCCAGGTAGCCGCTGTCGTCCTCGATGCGGTTGGCGTACCGGGCGAATCGCCACAGCGCCACGACAGTGACGAGAAATACTCCGAGTAGCACCGGCCACACCCACATACGCGGTCACGATGCCACATCCGCACCGCCATGCGAAGGGGACGAACAGAGCACGCGCCACCCGTGCGGGACACAACGGCTCGAACCTCCACAGGGGGCCGAGCTTGGCCGAAATTGATCAAAACTGTTGACTTTTGATTGTTCGGGCGTTTAGCTCCATGTCACCCCCATCACCATGCGCAAACGTCAAAGCCGTGAGTGAACGACTCTGTTTTGCGCAGCCGACCCTCGGAGGCGCCACATGGCCCACGATCCCCACGCTCCGTCCCAACCCAGCCCGCCGACGAACCCCTCAGCGGGCGGACTGGGTCGCCGCCGCTTCCTGCAACTGGGCACCGCGACCGGTGTCGGTCTCGCGGCGGGCACGCTCATCCCCGCCGGCGTGGCCTCGGCCGCCGAACCCAACCACCCGACCGTCGAGCCGAACCACCCGGTCTGCTTCCCCTCCAGGACCGCGGTGACTCCGGTGTTCGACCCGGTGCGGCCGCCGGCGATTCCGCTGGTGGTTCGCTCGCCGTACCTCAGCACCTGGCTTCCCGCCGACAACCTGCCGGGCACCTGGCCGACGTTCTGGACCGGCCGGATCACCGCCATGGCCGGCCTCGCCACGATCGACGGCACGTCGTTCCTCTTCCTCGGTGCGCCCAGCCTGCCCAACACCAACCCGTTTCCGACGATGCGGCAGTTGTCGGTGACGACCACCGCCACCAAGTCCGAGTTCGTGCTCGAGCAGGCCGGAGTGGAGCTGACGGTCAGCTTCCTGTCGCCCGTCGAGCCCGGTGACCTCAAGCGCCAGTCCCAGCCGCTGAGCTACATCGCGATCTCGGCGCGCGGCATCGACGGCAAGCGCCACAAGGTCTCGGTCTACTTCGACATCTCCGGTGAGTGGGCGGCGGCGGACTCCGGTCGCTCGATCACCTGGGACGAGCAGCGGTATTCCGGCAGCGGCACCAACCTGATCAGCCTCACCTACGCCCAGTCAGCCCCGCGCGTGCTCGCCGAGGACGCCGACACCGCCGAGTGGGGAACCGTCGTGGTGTCCAGCGAGGACCGCTCCGGCCTCAGCTGGCAGATCGGCGCGGACACCGACGTCCGCAGCCAGTTCGTCGGCAAGGGCGCGCTGCTGGACACCGTCGACCAGCGCAAGCCCCGGCCGATCAACGACCACTACCCGGTGTTCGGCTTCGCTCTCGACCTCGGATCGGTGAGACACAGCCGGTCCGCGCCCTTCCTGGTCAGCATCGGCCACGTCCGTGAGCCCGCGATCAACTACCTGGGCGAGCAGCTGCCACCGCTCTGGAAGAGCTACTACCCGACGTGGCAGGCCATGGTGGCGGCGTTCCACGCCGACTTCCCGGCCGCGGTGCAGCGAACCGGCCGGCTGGACCAGAAGATCCACCGCGATGCGACCCGGGCCGGCGGCGCGGACTACGCGGCACTGTGCGCGCTGTCCCTGCGCCAGGCCTACGCCGGCACCGAACTGGTGAGCCGCAACGGCCGACCCTGGGCCTTCCTCAAGGAGATCTCCAGCGACGGCAACGTTTCCACGATCGACGTCACCTACCCGTGCATGCCGGTGTTCCTGTATGCCGATCCGGCCTACCTCGGCATGATCCTGGCGCCGACGCTGGACTACGTCGAGAACCACGGCTATCCCAAGACCTTCGCGCCCCATGACCTCGGTTCCAACTACCCGAACGCGACCGGTCACCTCAACGGCACGGGTGAGGAGGACATGCCCGTCGAGGAGTCGGCGAACATGCTCATCATGACCGCGGCGTACCTGGCGCGGATGCCGGCAGCCAGCCAGGCGGCGTTCGCCACGGCGCACTACCCGATCCTCAAGCAGTGGGCCGAGTACCTGGTCGACAATGCGCTGGACCCGAACCTGCAGAACCAGACCGACGACTTCACCGGCTTCATCGCGCACAGCGTCAACCTGGCCCTCAAGGGCATCATCGGCATCGGGGCGATGAGCCAGATCGCCACGATGGCGGGCAACAAGGCCGACTCCGCCGGGTATCTGGCCACCGCCCACAGCTACATCAGCCAGTGGCGGCAGAAAGCCACGGACGCGGCCGGTGACCACCTGAAGCTCGCCTACGACCAGGACGGCACCTGGAGCCTGAAGTACAACGGCTATGCCGACCGGCTGCTGGGACTGCACCTGATCCCGGCGTCGGTGGCGGCCGTCGAGGCGCGCTGGTACCTGTCCCGGGCGAGTACCTACGGCGTGCCGCTGGACATCCGGCACCAGTACACCAAGGCCGACTGGGAATTGTGGACCGCGGCCTGGCTCAAGGACCACGCCGAGATCCGGGACGTGCTCGTCGCGGGGGTGTACGCCTTCGCCAACACCTCGGCTCAGCGCGTCCCCATGACGGACTGGTACGACACCGTCACCGATCGCCAGGTCGGCTTCCAGGCGCGTCCAGTCGTCGGCGGCTTCTTCGCCCTGCTGACGGTCTGACCTCGGCGCTCAGGTCCGGCCGATCAGGGTGCCAGCAGGCCCCTGATCGGCCGGGTCAGTTCAGGTGCCGCTGCCAATCGGGCGGAACCCGGTCCGCCGGTGCGGGCGTGGGCTGGTCGAGCGGATGGAACTCCGGAGGGGCAAGCGCCGGACCGTCGCAGTAGTCCTGGGTCTCATAGCTCCAGAACCAGTCCTCCCCCGGTTCGAAGCTGCGGATGATCGGGTGGCCGGTCTCGGCGGCGTGCTTGCTCGCGTGCTGGGACGGCGAGGTGTCACAGCACCCGATCTGCCCGCACTCCGCGCACCGGCGCAGATGAAACCACCACGACCGGCTCCGCTCGCAGTCGGCACAGCCGGTTCCGCTCGGAACCGCCGCCGGGTTGATGCCGTCGGCCATGCTCAGCTCTCCTCCGTCGTGCGGCTGGTGAGTGGCAGCAGCACCTCGAACCGGGTGTCGCCGGGGGCCGTGCGGCAGGAGTGCTAGCCGAGGGTGGCCAGCGCTTACTTGATCTCGGCTGGTATGTCGACGGGGCATCGGGTTTGCGCGTCGACGTAGACATGTACGAACCGGCCCACCGCACGCGGCGCCGACGGGTCCTCGACGCCGAAGATGCCGAGCCGGTAGATCACGCTGCTGCGCCCCTGCCGTTCCAGGGCGATGCCGACCTCGACCGACTCCGGAAACGAGAGTTGCCGCAGGAAACGACAGGACGTCTCGACAACCAGGCCGATGGCGGGCAGCTGCCGGATGTCGGCGCCGGTGGCCTCCATCAGCCAGCCGTTGACCGCCGTATCGAACATGGCGTAAAGGTACCGCCCGGTGGAGCTGATCCCCAGCCACCAGCTCTTGGACGTCACGACAGCCGCGGGGCCGGGGCGAGCAGGCCGAGCGCCGCACGCGATGATGTGCCGGTGACCACCACTCTGGGCGTTGTCTTCCTACCGTTCCTGCCGCCGGAACAACTGCGCGAGGCGGTCCTGGCCGCGGAGGCGGCGGCCCTGGAAGAGCTCTGGCTGTGGGAGGACTGCTTCCGCGAGAGCGGCATCGCCGCGGCCGCGGCCGCCCTGGCCTGGACCACCCGCCTGCGCGTCGGGATCGGTGTGCTGCCGGTGCCGTTGCGCAACGTGGCCCTGACCGCCATGGAGCTGGCCACGCTCGCGCGGATGTTCCCCGATCGGCTGCTCGCCGGCATGGGGCACGGGGTGCAGGACTGGATGCAACAGGTCGGCGAACGGGTCGCCTCGCCGCTGACGCTGCTGCGGGAGCAGACCACGGCGCTTCGCGCGCTGCTCGAGGGCGAAACCCTGCAGACGGCCGGCCGCTACGTGCACCTGGACGACGTCGCGCTGGACTGGCCGCCGGCCTTCCCGCCGCCGCTGCTGCTGGGCGCCGTCGGCCCGAAGACCCTGTCGCTGTCCGGTGAGCTGGCCGACGGCACGATCCTCACCGGCGGAACGGCACCCGAGCAGGTCGCCGCCGCGCGCGAGACCATCGACGCCGCGCGCCGCGAGGCGGCCGTCAGCCGTCGGCACACCGTGACCGTGTACCTGCTCGCGGCGACCGGGCCGGACGCCGGCGACCGGCTCGCGCGGGAGCTCACGGAGTGGGGCATGGGCCCGGACAGCGGCATCGGCGTCGCCGGGAACGCGGCAGCCATCGCCGCGGCCGCGCAACGCTACGTCCTGGCCGGAGCCGACACCATCGTCTTCCAGCCCACCCGGGACGAACCCGACCTGGCCGGGTTCATGGGCGTGATAGCTCGTGACGTGCGGGCGCTGATGCCCTGACACTGGCTGTTCGGGCACTCCGTGCCGGCTGCGTCGTCAGCCGGAACTCCAGTCCAGCTCCTGGAACTCCCGCCGCAGGCGCTGTCCCTTCTCCGTAGAGATTGACCCGACCCAGGCCAGCTGCCCCGCCAGCCGCTCGCGGAATTCCGGTACCGGCCTGCCACCCGCCTGGCTCGCGACACCGTGCACGGCACAGTTGTGCAGCACCGCCCTGAGCCTGTCGAGCTCTCGCCGGTCGATGGACGGCTTGACGTTCAGCACCGTTCCCAGCACCGCCTGTCGCCGGGAACTGCGCAGCACCGCCGTCTTGCGCTCGGCAAGCCGGAATCCCTCGGCGCGGGCGATGTCGCGCACCCCGGCAAGCAGCGCGCCGACCGCCAGGTCCTCATCGCCGCTGAACAGCAGGTCGTCGACGTAGCGGGTGTACCGCGCGCCGACCGCCTCGGCCAGCAGGCTGAGCCGGTGGTCCAGGGAGTATGCGAGGGCGTTGGCGATCCCCGGCGAGGTCGGTGCCCCCTGCGGCAGGTGCGGTGCCGCCAGCCGGTGCAGGCCGCGCCGGTGCGCGTCGATCGACCCAGGCCGGACGGGTCGCGGCAGTGACCGGAGCACCTGGCTCGGTACCGCCGCGGTGGCCAGCCCAGCCAGCACGACGGCCGTTCCGGAATCGTCCAGGCCGATCGAGTCGAACAGGCCCCGCACCCGCGGCCGGGTGATCGAGGCGAAGAACGATTCCAGGTCACAGCGCACGAGGACCTGCCGGCCGCTGTGCGCCTCGACGCAGGTTCGCACCGACCGGCCCGGAACAGCGCCGTGCGCGGCCGGATGCAGCGGGATCGCGCCGACGAAGTGGGCCAGCAGCCGACGCTGGATCTCCCGCAGCCGGGGCTTGGGAATCTCCAGCAGCCGAATCTTGCCGCGCTGCTCCGGCAGCGACCGGTACCGGTAGTGCCGCAGCGGCCCGGACGGCACCCTGCGGTTGCGCAGCTGCAGGTCGGCGAACCAGTCCAGCTCGCTCTCGGTCAACCACAGCAACCGGGCAAGCTCGGACCGGGTGGTGATCGCCACCATCGGCCGGTGCAGCCGCGGCGAACTGTACGGCGGCGGTGCTGCCGGTAGCGGTGGCGGCGATAACGCGGGCTCATCGGTGATCTCGGGCCACTTCGCGACGAATGCGGCGAGCTCGGCGTCCCCCGGACGGTCCGGCCAGCGCCGCAGCAGGGCAGCCGTGAAGTCCCGGAGCTGGGAACTGGCGATGAGCCAGCCGAAGTGGTGGGCGCATCGCAGTTCCACCGGTTGCGCCGACCACGGACCGGTGAGTACGGCGGCCGCCAGGCCGGGACGGATCATCGCCGTCGGCCGAGGACGGTGGTCGTCGCGGCAGCGCTGCCTGTGTGGCTGACCCGGATGTGGCCGAGGCGGACGTGGCCGGCGCGAATGTGGCCGGCGCGGGGCGGCCCATCTCGCTCCGCGCGCCCGTCCTCTGCCGCCTGCCGCGGTCCTGGGCGTGCGCCGCCGAGGCTTGCTGATGCCGCCTCCCGCGGGGTAACCCCGCAGGGACCGGTCGAACCGGTCATCCCGCCTCCGCGCCGACTCACCCGAGCACGGTAGCGCCTCCCGGCCCGGGTGCGCAGGCCGTTGGGTACGTCAGCCCTCAGTCGGCCGCGCCGGACCGCCGACCGGCAACCAGCCGCCGATCAGCAGCAGCCAGCCGGAACTGAGCAAGGTCCGGAGCCGCTCCGCACTACCGATGTCCGCGCCGGCCAGCAGCAACGCCAGATCGAGCAGGGCCGTCGCCGCGACGCACAACCCGAGCCCGAGGGACAGCGGTCCGAACACCGGCCAGCACGGCCGGACGAGAACACCGAGCAGCACCGCGCCACCGGCAATGCCGATCAGACCCGCCAGGCCCGAGTCGGTGTGCACCGCGCTCAGCTCGCCTACCAGGCCGCCGGCCGTATCGGCGACGGCGCAGGACGCGGTGGCGGTCACCTCACAGCGCATGCTGGACGCGCCGTCCACCACCGAGCCGAGGCCCGCCATCGTGAGCAGCGCGCAGGCCCAACGCACGCGGGGCAGCCGAGCCAGCAGCGACCACATCGACGCCGCCGTTGCCAGCATGGCCAGGCCCGCGACGACGTCGGAGAGCCGGTAGAGCCAGCTCCACGGCTGCCCGGCGGCCTCCAGCTCGCTGATGAACCCGCGGCGCGTCGAGCCGGTTCCGGGCAGCGGGCTGAGCAGGAACGAGCTGTAGCACAGGGCGGCGAGCACGGCAGCGCCCGCGCCGAGCCGGGTGACCAGCACCGTGTGCGGTGCCAGCTGCCTGATCCCGGTCACCGGTCGTCCCATCGTTGACTGCTGCCACCGCCGAGAGAGGTCAGCCGCACCCATACCGTCAGGGTGAGCAGGATCAGGGCGAAGCCGAAGGCGATGTCCTCCACCGGAGCGAACGCGATCCGGACACCGAGGATGGCCCCGGGGTCGTAGCGGACGATGGACAACCCGGTGAGGGTGCCGTTGACCAGCAACTGGAAGAACAGCATGATCGCGTACGCCACCCAGAACCCGCTCGATCGCAGCAATCGCGTGCGGAACACGGCAAGATCGAGGACCACCGCCAGCAGGACGGCGACCGAGGCGAGCGCGGTGTAGCTCATCGTGTGTCGGACCGATCGGAAAGCCGGGGTGGAGCCGGCCGCGTCCTGCCCCGGCGACAGCGGACCCCCTCATAGGTCAGTACGGCGGCGATCGGGATGACGACGAAGAACAGCGCCTCCTCCAGCGGCAGGCCACCCGGCAGCACCACCCCGATCATCCACCGCGGGTCATAGCTCCACTGCCGGCGGCTGATCGCGTACAGATCCCACACCACGAACAGCGCGAAGCCCGGCGCGATCGCCAGCAGCAGTGTCCACAGCCGCGAGAAAACCCTTGCTTTCAAAGCAAAATCGAGCGGAAACGTGAGAGCGAGACAACCCGCCAGCAAGCCGAGGTAGCTGAGATGGCGCACGGCTACTCCGCTCGCCGCAGGTTCAGTGGACCGGACGGGGCGAGCGTGATGCCGGCCTTCGGACGCGGATCGCCGCCGACCGCGCTCAACCGGCCGTCCGCGAAGGCATCGAGCACCGTACGTAGCACGAGGCGCGCGAAGGAGCTGCCCAGGCAGGTCCGCTCGCCGGCCGCGAAGGGCACGAATCCCCATGCCGGTATGGGATCGGCGAACCGCTCCGGCCGAAACGCGGTTGGTTCCCACCACAGTGCCGGATCGCGGTGTGTCAGGTACGGGCTGTACAGCACCAGCGTGCCGCGGGGAATGTCGATGTCGTCGAAGCTGGTGTCCTCGGCGGCCCGCCGGCTGCCGAGCCACCCGGCCGGATAGAGGCGCAGCACCTCGTTCACCACCGCGGCGCGGTCGTGCGTGAACAGCTCGGGATCGCTGGCAACGTGATGCAGCAGCCATGCGAGGGTGTGCGCCGTGGTGTCGTAACCGGCACTGAGCGCGACGCGGATCTCGTCCACCCCGCCGGGGAGGTCGCGGAACGCCACACCGAGGCAGTCATCGGGAGCCTCGGGCAACGCCCGTTCCAGTGCCCGGTTCATTCGCCGGAACAGCAGCGGCCGCCGCAGGAACGGCACCGGCAGCGGCGCGTCCAGCGGCCGCAGGAAGTCGGCCAGCATCGACTGCGGAAAGGCTCCGGAGAAGAACGTGGCGCACAGGATCTCGCGCACGATGCCCGACGACCAGCTCACCGCGTCGAAGTCGCCCACCGGCAACCCGCGCCGGACCACCTCGCCGATCCGCGGGGCGAGCGCCTCGATCGGCTGCCGGGCGAAGGCCGGGTTCAGCTCCGCGCGGCGCTGCCGGTGCTCCGGCGCCTCGGTCTGCACCAGCCCGGCGGCGAGGTGTGGTGACAGGCCGCTCATACTGCCCCGGCTGCGGAACAGATCGAGGTTTCCGAGCACGAAGCGGTTCCAGTCCGGGGAGTAGCCGACGATGGCGTTGCGCCACAGCCGCAGTCCGAACACCGGGCCGAGCGCGGCGCCTTCCTCCAGCAGTTGCAGCGGTTCGCGTCCCCACCGGCCCAGGTGCCCGACCGGTGGCTGCGCGCGTGGGAAGGGCGGTCTCACGAGTACGTCCGGCCCTTCCACTGCTGCTGCCGGCGCATTGCCTGCACTGCGAGCGGAAGGAAAGCGATCGGGCTCAGCGGGGTCAGCACCGCCTGCCACATTCGCGCCCGGTCGCACTTGAGGGCGACGAGGGCACGCTCGGCGACCCCGAGCGCCAGCGGCAGCAGCCACCGCCGTTGCCGGACCGAGGCGGCCAGCGGCAGGCTGTACGCGGCCAGCTGCCAGGCCGCCGCGGCGCCCAGCAGCAGCCGCGAGCCACCGGTCACCGGGAGCAGGCCGCGGCTGAGGCCGGTCACGACCTCTCGGTAGCCGCAGTACATCCGGGTCCGCACCAGGTCGCCGCCGAGCGCCAGCCCCAGTCGCAGGCCGGCCCCACGGGCGTGCCTGGCCAGCGCCACGTCCTCCACGATCTCGCCGCGCACCCCCGCGAAGCCGTCGAGTTCGGCATAGCCGGCCCGGGTGAACGCCAGCAGCGAGCCGTTCGCGGTGGCGGCGGCGGGAACGTCGGCGGACAGCAGTCCGAACGGCAGGAAGCACAGCAGTACGTCGTCGATCAGCGGTGTCACCAACGCCTCGCCGAGGCTGCCGGTCAGCTGGCGGGGAAAGACCGAGAACACCTCTGCGCGCTGGCGCAGCAGTTCCCGCACGACCGCTTCGACGGCCCCCTCGGCAAGGAGCACGTCGGCGTCGCAGTACACCAGCAGCTGGCCGGACGCCGCGTTCCCCAGTTGCTGGCAGGCCCAGTTCTTGCCCACCCATCCCGGCGGCGGGGGCGTCCCCACGATCACCCGCGCGATCGGTGAGCCGTCGAGCAGGGCGTTCGCGAGGTCCGAGGAATTGTCGGTGGATTCATCATCGAGCAGGACGAGTTCGGTAACGCCCCGCTGCGCCAGCATCGCCGGCAGCGTGCGTGGCAGGTTCTCGGCTTCATTGCGCATCGGAACCAGCAGGGACACCGTCGGCGACTTCCGCCGGTCGGCTGGGGTGCGGCAATCCGCCGTCCGCAACACCGGGAACTGGATCAGGTTCACGGTGAGCGTGGCGAGCTTCGCCAGCAGGAACGCCATGACAGCCCGGAACAGCAGGGTCATCGCCTGCCCACCCGGGAGGACCACCGGTCGATCCGCTCGTCCCAGCTCGGCCGTCCGGCGATCACCCGCTCAAAGCCGAGCACCGGCTCGCGGGGGTCGCCGTGCCGCAGTTCGGCGTCGAGTCGACTGACCAGGCTGCCGAGCTCGTCGGACAGCCGCTCGGGCCGGCACGGCGGTGCGATGTCCACCAGCGCCTCGGGATACTGGTGACCCCGCGCGACCACCCGCACCGCGACCGGTACCAGCGGCGCGGGCGCCTGCCGCGCGAGCCACGCCGCTCCCGGCGACAGCTCACCCAGCGGCCCGGCCGGCGTGAGCTCACCCTCGGGGAACAGCACCAGCACCCGGCCGTCCCGAAGGCTCTGCAGACCCTGCCGGACGCGTTTGGTCGAGATGACACCGATGCTGGTGAGGAACCGGTAGTCGCCGAGGTTGTCGCCGTCCATCATCAGGGCGGCGCTGCGATGCCGTTCCCGTAGCACAGCGGCGGCGACGAAACCGTCCCACCAGCTCTGATGGTTGGCCGCCCAGACGCAGCCGCTCGCGGGCAGCACGCCACGCACCCAGACGCCGCGCAGGCCGCGCCGCACCAGCTGTTCGAAGCCGAAGCCCAGCGCGCGGGCTGACACCGAGGGGTGCTGCTGTGTCATCGACTTTCCGTTCCCGGCCTGACAGCCAGTTGGCGAGGCGACTGTGTTCGAACCTAGAGTGACTCTAACATCGGGTAGGCGCGGGTCAGCAGTACCCGCCGCACGAAGTAAGCACAGGAAGAAGGCGATCATGGGCCTGACCCCCCGCGTGGTGCCGGGCCGCACCGACGAGGTCGTCATCGTGGGCGCCGGGCTCGGCGGTCTCTCCGCCGCCTTGAGACTGGCCGGCGCGGGCCGCCGGGTCACCGTCGTGGAGCAGGGCGACGAGCCCGGCGGCCGGGCTGGCGTGCTGCGCCAGGGCGGCTACCAGTTCGACACCGGGCCCACCGTCCTGACGATGCCCGAGCTGATCGACGAGGCGCTGGCCTGCGTCGGAGAGCGGCTGGCCGACCGGCTGGACCTCCTGCCGCTCAGTCCTGCCTACCGCGCCAACTTCGCGGACGGCTCGCGGATCGACGTGCACACCGATCCGGAACGGATGGCTGCCGAGATTCGCGAGGTCGCGACGGAGCGGGACGCCGACGGCTACCTGCGGCTGGTGGCCTTTCTGCGACGGCTGTACGAGCTGGAGCAGTCCAACTTCATCGACCGCAACCTCGATTCACCGCTGCAACTCGTGGGCACCGCCGGCATCAAGTTGCTGGCACTCGGCGGCCTGCGCCGGCTCGCTCCGAAGATCGGGCAGTACCTCGTGGACGACCGGCTGCGGCGGATCTTCTCCTTCCAGGCCATGTACGCCGGCCTGGCGCCGCACGACGCGCTGGCCATCTACGCGGTGATCTCGTACATGGACACCGTCGCCGGGGTCTACTTTCCGCGCGGCGGCATGCACGCAGTCCCCCGGGCGCTGGCCGCCGCGGCCGCCGATCACGGAGTCTCCTTCCGCTACGGCACCAGAGTCGCTCGCATCGAGGTGACCGGAAGGCGGGCCACCGCCGTGCACACGGCCCAGGGCGAGCGCATTGCCGCGGACGCGGTCGTGGTCAACGCCGATTTACCCACGGCGTACGAGCAGTTGCTGCCTGAGCACTACCGGCCACGCCGCCTGCGCAGGCTGCGCTACTCCCCCTCGTGCGTGCTGCTGCACGCCGGATCGAGCACCGCCTACCCGGACCTGGCGCACCACTCGATCTTCTTCGGCCAGGCCTGGCGGCAGACGTTCTCCGAGATCATCGACGAGGGCCGGTTGATGAGCGATCCGTCCTTCCTGGTGAGCAATCCCAGCCGGACCGACGCCACCCTGGCCCCGGCGGGTGGCAACAGCTACTACGTCCTGTTCCCGACACCCAATACGCGTGCCCCCATCGACTGGAAGGCCGTCGGCCCGCGCTACCGGGACGAGATTCTGCGGACCCTGGACCAGCGCGGACTGCCGGGTTTCGAGCACGGCATCGAGGTCGAAACCCTGGTCACCCCGCGGGACTGGGAGGAGCAGGGCCTGGCCGCGGGCGCGCCGTTCGCGGCCGCGCACACCTTCGCCCAGTCGGGCCCGTTCCGCTTTCCCACGCTGGACCGCCGGATCGAGAACCTGGTCTTCTGTGGCTCGAACACCCAGCCTGGCGTGGGGGTTCCGATGGTGCTGCTGTCGGGAAAGCTGGCCGCCGCCCGCATCACCGGCAGCGGGTCCACGGCGGGCGAACTCTCGTTGGCGCGCAGCGCGAGGCGGCCGCTGTGATCGAGGGCCCGGGGCTGCGCGAGCAGCACAAGCGACGGACGCGGGAGGCCATCGCCGGCGCCGCCATGTCGCTGTTCTTCGAGCACGGCTACGACGCGGTGACCGTCGCCGAGGTGGCGCGAAAGGCCGGTGTCTCGACCGCCACGGTGTTCAACTACTTCAACGCCAAGGAGGATCTCTTCTTCGACGAGGTCGCCGAACTGCAGGCCGCCATGGTGGAATCCGTCCGCCGGTGCCGCCCGGGCGAGTCCGTGCTGGCAGCGTTGCAGGCGCAGGTGGTGTATCAGCTGACCGCGGGACGGCCGGACTCCGCATCCGATGAGGTGGTCCGGTTCCACTCCGCCATCGTCGCGAGCGAGGATCTGCAACGCCGGGAACAGCAGATCCAGTTGGAGCGCCGGACGGTTCTCACCGGGGCGCTGGCCGAGGCGCTCGGGACCGAGTCGGGGACCGTTGGCGCGGAACTGGCAGCCGCCCAGTACCTGGCAGCCGAAGGCGTGATCGCCGCCAACCTGCGCACGAAACTGCTCGGCGGCCAATCCCTGGCGGCGGCATTGCGCGAGCTCGAACCCTTGATCGACGAGGTGTTCCGGACCCTGCGCACCGGGCTCGGACCGCTGGCGAAGACCGCCGAGCCGCCGTCCGTGGTGGTGACCCCGTGAGCCGCGGCGCGCGGCTGGAACTGCTCGCGGCCGATATCACCGATCCCGAGGTGCAGGCGGGTTACCAGCAGGCCCGGATGCTCAATGCCCAGTACGGCAAGACCTATTACCTGGCCACCCTGTTGCTGCCGCGGGAGAAGCGGCCGTACGTGCACGCGCTGTACGGCTTCGCCCGCTACGCCGACAACATCGTCGACGACCTCGACCCGGGGCTGACCACCGCCGAGCGAGCGTCGCGTTTCGGCGCCTGGACGGACGCCTTCCTCGCCGACCTGAGCCGCGGCTCGTCGGCGGACCCGCTGTGCCGGGCGGTCCTCGACGCCATCGCCCGCTGGCAGATCCCACCGGAACTCTTCGTCGACTTCCTGAACTCGATGCGGATGGATCTGGTGGTCACCGGCTTCCCCACGTACCAGGATCTCGCCGAGTACATGTGGGGCTCGGCGGCCGTGATCGGCTTACAGATGCTGCCTATTCTCGGACGCAACGACAGCGTGGGATCGGAGGAGGCGCTGCGCCAGCCCGCGATCGACCTCGGCATGGCGTTCCAGCTGACCAACTTCCTGCGCGACATCGCCGAGGACCTCGACCGCGGCCGGATCTACCTTCCGCGCGAAACCCTGGACCGGTTCGGGGTGGATCGCTCGGACCTGCACGAGGCGCGCCGCAGCGGGACGGCCACCGCGCCGATCCGCGACGTGATCGCCTTCGAGGTGGCGCGGGCGCGGCAGCTCTACCGGTCCGCCGAACCGGGAATCGCCATGGTGCACCGCACCTCCCAGGATTGCCTCCGTACCGCCTGGACGTTGTATGCGGGCATCCTCGACGAGATCGAGGCGGTGGACCTCAACGTGTTCAGCGGCCGGGTGTCGGTCGGCCTGGGCCGACGGGCGCGGGTCGCCGGCGGGGGCCTGCTGCACGCCTGGTGGACCCGCCGGTTCAGCTGAGCAGCAGCCGGTTCAGCGCCGCCCGTGCAGCGGCGTCCTCGGCCGCCAACGCGCTCACCTCGTCGGCGAAGACGCGCACCCACTGGCTCACCGTCACCGTGGCGCGGCTGATGACCACGCCCCGGACGACATGGGCGATCACCGGCTCCGGGCGTCCGCTGCGACTCTGACCCATGCTCAGCACCTTCTCACCCAGGCTGACCCGGACACTGACCGGAGTCCCTGCCCTGCCGCGCATCCGGTCTGACACGCTGCGCTCGTACTCGACGTCCACGGTCCCCGCGGGCAGCGCATCCGACAGCACGCCGGTCAGCACCTGCGACAGCGAGGCCACGTCGGCACGGTCGCCGCTGAGCGCCTCGATCAGCCGGCCGAGCGGTGGCACGTCGCCGGCCGGAAAGAGCTCGTTCATCCTGGTTGCCCCTGAAGTCGTAAAGGAAATTCGGCAGTGGGTCAGTCGGTGAGCGGCAGCACCAGCGCCGGAGTGGCGATCTGGTGGTCCTCGCGGATGGGGCGCACCGCGGTGCCGATGGCGAAGAACTCGGTGGTGTGGCCACCCCACCGGTGCGGCAGCGACAGCAGTTGGACGCCGACGATGCCCTCGGCGTTCAGCTGCTCCGCCTCCGCCTGCATGCGGCTCATCGCCAGCTCCCGGGCGTCGTAGAGGGCTTCGGTGAACTGCGGAATCTCGACGTTCGCCCCGATATTGCCGATGGCCTGGAAGAACCGCTGGTGCGCGATGTGATAGACGCAGGAACCCATCGTCATGCCGAGCGGTGCATACCCGGCCTGCAGCAGCGTCCAGAAGTCCTGACCGGACAGGTCGGAGGTGAACGGCTGACCCTTGTTGTTGCGCCAGCTGAAACCGTCCGGCGTGCGGCTGTGCGCCTCGTCCGCCTTGACCGCCGTCCCGATGGCAACGAACTCGGCAAGGTCGGAGCCGAACTCCTTGAAGTCGATGTCCAGCCGGACCCCGACGATGCCGTCGGCGCCCAGCGCGGCGGCCTCGGCCTCCATCCGGGTCATCGCCAGCTCGCGGGCGTGGTACATCGCCTGCGAGAGGGTGTCGAGCTCCATATTCTTGCTCCACTTACCGATCTGCAGACCGACGTGGTAGATGCTCGACCCCAGCACCAGGCCCAGCGGTCGGAAACCGGCCTCGCGGACCAGCAGGAACTCGTTCACGCTGAGATCAGAGGTGAAGAGGCTGCCGGGCTGGCCCGGGCGCATGCCGGCCAGCCGGCGCATCGCGTCCTCGGGAATGCCGAGTTCCTGTGCTGGTGTCCCCATGGCTGCTGTCCTGCTTTCGGCTTGATCGAAGGGGTTCATCGGGTCGGGCGGGTGGGCAGGATGGTGAGGGTGCCGGCTCTCGTGCCGGCGCCGGCGGCAGCTCGGGACGAGGCAGTGCGCCCGAAGGCGGCGATCGCGGTGCCGGTGACCATCGCCTCGGCGACATGGTCGGTGTGCCCATCGCTCGGCTCGATCTCCCACATCTTCAGCGACATGCCCGAGATCACGCCGCCGTCCGCCCCGGCCGTGGCGATCTTGCGCGCCAGCTTGTCCCGAGCCGCCGCACGGGTGTGCTGGACCAGTTCGGTGTAGCCGGACACCTCGACGTTTCTGGTGTTGAACAGGCCAGACCCTGCCTGGGCACGGGTCTGGTAGTCGTCGTGACGGATCGCCACCTCGAGTCCGTACTGGAGCGCGACCGGTATCCAGCCCGACATCACCAGCTTGGCGAAATCGGTGCCGGGCAGCTCGGTGCTGAAGGGCGCCGCAGGCCGGGTGCCCGAGCGAGCGCGGACGGCAGTGCCGAGTGCCATGAACTCCCGGGCCTCACCTTGCAGGCGCTCCACAGTGAGCCGGACTCCGACGACGCCGTCGGCGCCGAGGGAGGCCGCCTCGAGCAGCATTCGGTGCAGCGCGGTGTCATAGCCGGTGTTCAGTGCGGACACGTACGGCCCGTACCCGCTGAACCTGCTCGTCGCGGACTGGACCGGTACGCCGCCGCTGCTGAACATGCCACCGGCGTAACCAGCGCTGCCGTAACCACCGCCATAGGCCAGCCCGCAGCCCGCGTAGGTCGCCCAGCTGATGCGCTCGACGATGCAGCCCATCACCTCGCCGACGGTGTCGAAGCCGACCGACTCCAGGCTCGCTGCGGCCGGCACGGACAGCAGCGAGGTCCGCATCGGGGAGGAGCGGAACCGCTCGGCGCGGGCCTGCGCCACCGGCGGGAGCCCCCGGCCGTCCCATGTCGTCACACTCATCCTCCCAGTGGTTCAGGGAGGATGCAGCTCCAGCTCCTCCCAGTGGTTCAGGGAGGATCATGCTCCTTCAAGCTGTGCCTCATCCCGCGGGTGAGCCGAGGGCTCCCCCGACGGACCTGGCTTACGCCGATAGGGCTTGTTCGGGCTTACGCCGACAACTGTCTGCTCAGGCGCCCGCGGTCGTCGGGTCGCCGGCCACCTCTTCTTGCGCGATGATCGGCGCGGCCGCCTCGACGGCCGGCGTCGCGGCACCGCGCTGACCGGCCGCCATGGTGGCGAACGCCGTGGCGACACCGGTGGCCAAGGCGGCTACAGCCCAGCGGCCGCCGGTGCGTTCGATGCCGAAGTAGCGGTCGAGCGAGATGGCCCCGGGCCCGGTCTCGGCCAGCGAGGTCACCGCCGCGATGAGGACGACGTTGTATTCCCACCCGCCGTTGGCAGCCCAGGGCCCGTTCGGCGCGTGCACCTTGCGGATCGCGGTCGCCATCACTCCGGTCAGGCTCGCGGCCGCCAGGGGTGTCGCCAGTCCCGCGGCGAGCAGCGCTCCTCCGGCGGTCTCGGTGACACCCGCGGCCAGGGCGTGCAGCTTCGCGGGGCGCATCTGCAGGGACTCCATCATTCCCTCGGTGCCCGCGCGGCCGGGGCCGCCGAACCAGCCGAAGAGCTTCTGGCTGCCGTGGCCGATGAACAGGCCTCCGATCACCGCACGTGCCGCAAGACGTCCCACACTCATCCGCTTCTCCCTTTGTTGTCTGCGCAACACTACTGCGCCCGCGGCGAGGTCGCCATGTCCGCAAGCAGAGATCAGCGATGTGGATTCGACGCACAGAAACATTGACGGCACGGGTCCAATCGATATACAACATATTGCAACTTGTGTAGTAAGTGCTGAACCCGACCACTCCCCCGATTGGTGACGCCATGACTTCCCTGCATCCCCCGCGACGAACACCGCGACATAACTTGATCGCCGTGGTGGCTGCGGCCGCCGCGGTCCTCCCCCTGAGCCTCGGTGCGGCGGTGTTCGGCGGCAACGCCTCGGCCTCCGTGGGGCCGGCAACTACCACGGCACGGCCAGCCGCCGCACGGCCAACGGCAGCAGCGATACGCGCGGCAGCGGTCCAGCCCGCCGCCGCGACACCACCGGCGGGCTTCTCCCTCACCTGGAGCGACGACTTCAACGGCGCGGCCGGCACCGGCGTCCCCGCGAGCGACTGGAAGTACGACACCGGCCCCGGCAGCTCCTTCGGCACCGGTGAGATCGAGACGATGACCAACAGCACGTCCAACGTCTACGAGGACGGCGCGGGGCACCTGGTCCTCAAGGCACTGCACACCGGCACCGACCCGCGCGCCGGCTGGACCTCCGGACGGATCGAGACCCAGGCGGCCACCTTCGGCGCACCCGCCGGCGGCGTCGTCCGGATGGAGTCCTCGATCCAGCAGCCCGACGTGAACACCACCAACGGTGCCGGCTACTGGCCCGCATTCTGGATGCTCGGCTCGGGGCTGCGCAACGGCGGTTCCTGGCCCAGCATCGGCGAGGTCGACATCCTCGAGGACATCAACGGCCGCAGCTCGGTGTTCGGAACGCTGCACTGCGGCAGCAATCCCGGCGGGCCGTGCAACGAGAGCACCGGCATCGGCAGCGGCGAGCACGCCTGCCCCGGCTGCCAGACCGGCTACCACGACTACGCCGTGGAGATCGACCGCTCGACATCGCCGGAGCAGATCCGGTGGTACCTCGACGGCGCGCTGTACTTCACCATCACCGCGAACCAGGTCGACGCCACCACCTGGTCCAACGCGGTGGACCATCCCTTCTTCATCATCTATGACCTCGCGATGGGCGGCGGATTCCCGGACGCGTTCGGTGGCGGCCCCACCTCGGCCACGGTATCGGGCGGCGCGATGAACATCGACTGGGTCGCCGTCTACAACAAGGGTCCGGGCGCCACCGGCGGAACGCCGGCCGGAACCAACATCGCCCAGGGAAAGCCGACCGCCGCGTCCTCGATCGAGAACGCCGGCACTCCGGCCGGTGCCGCCACCGACGGCAGCGCTACCACCCGCTGGTCCAGTGCCGCCAGCGACCCGCAGTGGCTGCAGGTCGACCTCGGCCAGCCGTACAACCTCACCAGTGTCGGGTTGAACTGGGAGGCCGCGTACGCCAAGGCCTACCAGCTGCAAACCTCGAACGACGGCACCAATTGGACGACGATCTACTCCACCACGACAGGGGCCGGCGGGATCCAGAACCTGGCCGTCACCGGAACCGGCCGCTACCTGCGGATGTACGGAACCGTCCGCGCCACCCCCTACGGCTACTCGCTCTGGGAACTGACCGCGAACGGCACTCCCGCCGCAACCACCGGCGGCACCCTGCTCTCCCAGGGTCATCCGGCCACCGCGAGCTCCAGCGAGAGCGCGGCGAACGGCGCCGGAGCGGCAGTGGACGGCAACACCGGAACCCGCTGGTCCAGCGCCTTCGCCGATCCGCAGTGGCTGCAGGTGGACCTCGGCGCGACCCACTCCGTGAACCGGGTGGTACTGCAGTGGGAGGCGGCGTACGGGCGGGCGTTCTCGATCCAGACCTCGAACGACGGCACCACCTGGACGACGATCTACTCGACGACCACCGGCACCGGCGGCACCCAGGACCTCGCGGTCTCGGGCAGCGGGCGCTACGTCCGGATGTACGGAACCGCCCGGGCCACCACGTACGGCTACTCGCTGTGGGAGTTCGGCGTCTACGGCAGCTGAGCGCGCGGGCCGCCGGGCAGGAAGTTGTTCGTCTTCTGCTCGGCGGCCCCAGCCGGTTACGGTGGTCCCAGGGCCGCCGAGAAGGCCCGCGGGTCAACAGCGATTCCGTGCGCCCCAGAGTGGGCGCGACAACGATGATCCCTGGAGATTTCGACATGGCACTCAACGCAGTTTCGCGTTCACTTCACGACGTGGGCCTGGCCGCCTGGTTCGGCGGCACCCTGGCCAACGCGGTGGCCCTCAACGCCGCGGCTGGTCACGCCGGCGACGCGCGTTCCGCCGGTGCGGTCAGCAATGCCGGTTGGGACCGGTGGACGCCGGTCAACGCCGCCGCCATCGGGGCGCACCTGGCAGGCAGCGTGGCGCAGCTCGGCGCCAACCGTGATCGGCTGAAGGCCCAGCAGGGAGTCGCCACCATGTCGTTGGTGAAGACCGGCGTGACCGTGGCGGCTCTCGCGGCGACCGGATACTCTCGCGTTCTCGGGCGCAAGGTCTCGCAGGCGGGCGCGGTTCCGCTGGCCGACGGCACCACCCCGACGTCGGGAACACCGACCGAGATCGCGACGGCGCAGAAGCAGCTCACCGTCCTGCAGTGGACGGTGCCCGCTCTCACGGGTGTGTTGGTCGTGATCAGCGCGCTGGCCGGCGAGCAGCAGCGGCCCAAAGAGGTCCTGGCCGGACTGACACAGCGTTTCAGCCACTGAGTTGAGCTGGGCTAGTCGCTCAGGTCAAGCTCGAATCCCTTATGAGTCGGGACGAACCCGCACCGCTCGTAGAACCGATGGGCGTCGGTGCGGGTTTTGTCGGAGGTTAATTGGACGAACTGGCAGTTCCACTCCGACTCGGGAGCGGTCATGGTCTCCTGATCTCGGGGTGGCGATCGAAGGCTATTGCCGACGACCAGGATCTGATTAGCTTGGCTGCGAAGAGACTCCTCTGTCCTCGCAGGCTGCCAGCGAAAGGTTCTCATGCCTCTTTCCGACTCCCTCGAATCCGACGCGCGTGAGCTCACCGCCGATCTGGTGAAACTGCGCCGCGCGCTGCATCGTCAGCCCGAGATCGGCTTGATCCTGCCGCGCACCCAAGAGACGCTGCTCGCCGAACTCGACGGCTTGGGCCTCGAAGTCAGCACCGGCACGAACCTGTCCTCGATCACCGCAGTGCTCCGCGGTAACGGCGACAGCACCACCGCGGTGCTGTTGCGGGCCGACATGGACGCCCTGCCGGTACAGGAGGCGACCGGCGAGGAGTTCAGCAGCCAGGTGGACGGCGCGATGCACGCCTGCGGACACGACCTGCACATGGCAATGCTCGTGGGAGCGTCGCGGCTGCTGAGCGTCAATCGAGATTCCCTCGCCGGCGACGTGGTATTCATGCTCCAGCCCGGCGAAGAAGGCTGGGACGGCGCCGGCAAGATGATCGAGGAGGGAATTCTGGACGCGGCCGGCCCACGAGTCGGTTCGGCGTACGGAATGCACGTGATGTCGGGCAAGTACCCGACCGGCATGTTCACCACCCGGCCCGGAACGCTGATGGCCGCCAGTGGCTGGTTGCGAGTGGTGGTCCGCGGTGCGGGCGGCCATGGTTCGACGCCGCACCTCGGCAGGGACCCCATCACCGCCGCGGCCGAGATGGTGACCAGCCTGCAGACCATGGTGACCCGGCGATTCGACCCCTTCGACCCGGTGGTCGTCACTGTCGGGCGCATCAGTGCGGGAACCAGGCGCAACATCATTCCGGACAACGCCGAGTTCGACGCCACCGTCCGCACCTTTTCGGCAGCGAACCTGGAACAGATCCGGGTCGACGCGCCGCTGCTGTGCCGCCGGATCGCCGAGGCCTACGGTCTCGAGGCCGAGGTTGAGTACATCGACGAGTATCCGGTCACGGTCAATGACCCACGGCATGCGGCGTTCGCCGCTGAGGTGGTCGCCGAGGTGTTCGGCCCCGACGGGTTCGAGATCATGGTCCACCCGGAGCCCGGAGCAGAGGACTTCTCCCGGGTGCTGGAGGAGGTGCCCGGCTGCTATCTGATGCTCGGCGCCGCGCAGGGTGAGGACTATGTCAACGCGCCCAGCAATCACAGCCCGCGGGCCACCTTCGACGACTCGGTGCTGAGCACGGGCGCGCTGCTGCACGCGGAGCTGGCGATCCGGGCGCTGCAACGCGATACCGCTGCGACCGAACGCTAGGGGCCAAGGGAGCCAAGGGGGCTAAGCCCCAGCGATAACGCCAAGGTACAGCAGGGCGTCGCGACCAGGTCGGTGATCAAGACCGGCGTAACGGTCGCGGCGCTGGCCGCCACCGGGTACTGCCCAGTGGCGGGTGAGCAGCAGCGGCCGGGGTTGACCGAGCGGCTCGGCCAACTCGGGGTCAGTCGCTGAGATCCAGCTTGAATCCCTCGTGGGTAGCGGTGAATCCGCGCCGATCGTAGAACCGATGCGCGTCGGTGCGGGTCTTGTCCGAGGTGAGCTGGATGACCTGGCAGTTCCATCCCAATTCTCTCAGAGCAGCTAACTGCGCGCCTCAGCCTCAGCCACGGCCACGGCCGCGGCGGCGGCGCGCCAGCGAGGTGAGCGTGCTGTCGGCCCGGCGCAGCATCGAGGCGGCGGTGGAGTTCGGGTCGCGGCGGCTGGCGGACGCGGCCGCCCGGTGGATGATCGTCCGGGCGAGCGGCAGCGCGACGGCCAGCAGCAGCCAGGTGCGGATTCTGCTGGAGAGAAAAAGCCACATGTCCGTCGGTCCTTTGCTCGGGTGGGCCGCGCCGAAGCGCGTGCCGCCATATTCGGGTACTCGCCAGAGCGCGTGCTGGGGTTGAACAGGCGGCTCGTCGTCCCAGCCTAGTCGGGGTGCTGGTAACGGTGCTGTCACCAGCCCCAATGGGGGCGGCCGACGGGGTTGGTCGTGCGGGGATGATTGCGCTGTATGGAGCCAGCTGGGTTTGACGTCGACGAGCTGATCGAGTTCTGGACGCTGCTGGATGAGGATCGGGAGCTGCTCGTCGGCAAGCGAGGTGCAACGGCGCTAGGGTTCGCGTTGCTGCTGAAGCATTACAGCCGGTATGGCCGTTTCCCGCGTGGACGTTCTGAAATCCCGGACGAGGTCGTCGCGTTCGTTGCCCGCCAACTCGGCGTCGCCGCCGTCGATCTCGGATTCTATGAGTGGGCTGGCAGCACGATCGAGTATCACCGTGCCCAGGTTCGGGATCATTTGGGCTATCGCCTGGCGACGGTCGCAGATCAGGAGACGTTGACGGGCTGGCTGTCGGAAGCCGTCGCGCACGCGGAGCGTCGACCTGATCGAGTCCGGGAGGAGCTCCTGGTCGAGTTCCGGCGGCTACGCATCGAGCCACCGACAGCTGGCCGGTTGCTTCGGATGGTTCGTTCAGCGTTGCGCACAGCGGAGCGGGACTGGGCATCACGCATCGAGGGACGACTTGGTCCTGCGGCGACGGCCCGGCTGCTCACGTTGATCGCGACCAACGAGGATGAGGCCGGCGAGGACGACAGCGACGAAGCTGGATCACTGCTGTCGTTGATCAAGGCCAGACCGGGCAATGTGAGCTTGGAATCGATGATGACCGAGATCGGCAAGCTGCAGGCGGTTCGTGCTTTGGGCCTGCCGGCCGGGCTGTTCGCCGATGTCGCTCCGAGAATCCTCGATGACTGGCGGGCCCGGGCCGCGGTAGAGGCACCGTCGCATCTACGCCGCCATCCGCAACCGCTGACGGTGACGCTGCTGGCGGCGCTGGTGCATCAACGGGAACGCGAGATCACCGACACGCTGGTTGAGCTGCTGATCGCGACGGTGCACCGGATCGGTGCCCGCGCCGAACGCCGGGTCACGAACGAGCTGATCAACGCGTTCAAGAAGGTCACCGGCAAGGAAAACATCCTGTTCTCGATCGCCGAGGCCGCGCTGTCCGCCCCGGATGACGCGGTACGGGAGGTGGTGTTCCCGGCCGTCACGGGCGGGGAACAGACGCTGCGGGAGCTGGTCCACGAGTTCAAGACGAAGGGCCCGGTGTATCGGCGGATCGTGCAGACCACGTTGCGGTCTTCCTACACCGGCCACTACCGGCGCGGGCTGATCGCGCTGCTGGAGGTGTTGGAGTTCCGCAGCAACAACACCGCCCACCGGCCCGTAATCGACGCCCTCACCCTGATCATCCGCTACGCCAAGGCCGGCAACCTCACCTACTACCCGATCGGTGAGACCATGGCCACCCATCGCGGCACGAGCGGGGACTGGTCGGATCTGGTGTACCGGGCCGACACCCGCGGCCGTCAGAGGGTCGCCCGGATGGTCTACGAGGTGGTCACCTTCCAAGCGTTGCGCGAGCAGTTGCGGTGCAAGGAGATCTGGGTCGTCGGGGCCGACTCGTGGCGCAACCCCGACGAGGACCTACCCGCAGACTTTGAGCAGCGCCGAGGCCAGAACTACGGTGAGCTGCGCAAACCGCTGGACCCGGCCATGTTCATCCACGACCTGCGCAGCGAGATGACCGCCGCGTTGGGCGAATTGAACACCGCGGTCCCCGGCCTGGAGTGGCTCGACATCACCGACCGGGCATCGGGTGCGATCACCTTGTCCAAGTTCGAGGCGGCGCCGGAGCCGCGCAACCTGCGTCGTATCAAGGCCGAGGTGCAGCGTCGGTGGGGCACCGTCGCCCTGATCGACATTCTGAAGGAGGCGGTGCTGCGTACCGGCTGCCTCGCAGACGTCAGCGCCGTCGCCGGGAGCGGCACCCTGCCGGTGGATGTGCTGGCCGAGCGGCTGATGCTCGCGATCTACGCCTACGGGACCAACACCGGGATCCGTGCCGTCGCCGCCGGCGGCGGACACGGCCACACCGAGGACGAGATCCGCTACGCACGTCGGCGCTATCTCACCCGCGACACCGCCCAAGCCGTCGCGATCGGTATAGCCAACGCCACCTTCACCGCGCGGCAACAGAGCGTGTGGGGCGAGGGGTCGACTGCGGTCGCGTCAGACTCGACGCATTTCCGGTCCTATGACCAGAACATTTTCACCGAATGGCACTCCCGCTACGGCGGGCGCGGGATCCTGATCTACTGGCACGTCGAGCGCGGCTCGATGGTCGTGCACTCCCAGACGCTGCGGGCCTCCGCGTCGGAAGTCCACGCCATGGTTGAGGGCGCCATCCGGCACGGCACCACCATGAAGGTCGAAGGAAACTACGTCGACAGCCACGGCCAGTCCGAGATCGGGTTCGGCATCACCCGCCTGCTTGGGTTCGACTTGCTCCCGCGGATCAAACAGATCAACAAGGTGCGGCTCTACCGACCAGCAGCCGGGCAGCCTGACGCCTGCCCCAACCTGGCGCCGGCGTTGACCCGCCCGATCCGGTGGGATCTGGTCGAGCAGAACTACGACCAAATGATCAAATACGCGACCGCGATCCGCCAGGGCACCGCCTCGACCGAGGCGATCCTGCGCCGCTTCACCCGCTCCGCGTCACACCCGACGTACCAGGCGATGCTCGAAGTCGGTCGGGCGCAACGCACGATCTTCGTCGCCCGCTACCTACGCAGCCGGGAGCTGCAACGCGAGATCACCGAGGGGCTGAACGTAGTCGAGGCGTTCAACGGCGCGAACTCCGTCATCTACTACGGCAAGGGCGGCGAGATCGCGTCCAACCGCCAAGACGAGCAAGAGATGACCGTGCTGTGCCTACGGATCCTGCAAGCCGCCCTGGTCTACGTGAACACGTTGATGCTGCAAGACGTCCTCGCCGAGGACGACTGGGCCGAACTACTCACCCCGGAAGATCGCCGCGGGCTGACCCCGCTGTTCTGGCAGCACGTCCTGCCCTACGGCGAAGTCAAACTCGACATGACCGCACGCCTCAGCATCCGAACTGCGCCGCCGGCCAGCGGCCCGTAAGCGGATCCTCTGCGAAACGCCGTCCGTGAGCCCAGCCTTCATCGAGTTGGCCGAGAGCGAACACGGACCAAGGGACGGCAAATGCTTACTACCGTCTGCTAGATGATCACGACGCGAGAGATCGCATACGGCGCAGATGGCTTGACCATGATCGCGCACCTAGCGCGCCCGCAGGGCGATGGTCCTTGGCCAACGGTACTCATTGGGCACGACGGGATCGGACTCGACGACTATCAACGAGGCCGCGCGGACGACTTGGCCACCCACGGCTACCTAGCCATGGCGATGGACTACCACGGCGGCAAGTCGTTCTTCGGTGACCCGGAAGGAATGCTGGCCCGCGTTCTCCCGCTGATTGCCGACACAGATCGAATGCAGACGATCGGGCGGGCCGCACTCGACGTCTTACTCGCCGTGCCCGGAGCTGACTCGACTCGGCTTTGCACCCTCGGTTACGGCGCGGGTGGCAGTATCGTGCTGCAACTCGCCACCACCGGCGTGCCGTTCAGGGCCGTCGCCCTCGTTCATCCCGGCCTGCCACCCGCCCGCGCCGAGGACTGGACCGATGTGACTGGCACCTTCCTCCTATGCACCGGCTCCGAAGACCCGCTGTGCACTCCCCAACAACTTTTCGCATTCGGCAGTGCGCTACAAGCCGCCGGAGTGGACTGGCGCATGAACGTCTACGGCGGGGCCAAACACGCCTTCTGGGCCCACCCGACAAACCGCGACGGGTCGTCCGCCGAAGGGACTACCCACACCCAGGCAACCGTGCCGGGCGTGGGCTACCACCCAGCTCACACGCCACGCGCTTGGCGCGCAGTGCTCGACCTGCTCCACGAGACCGTCGGGACTTCATCCATCGGCGTCTGAAAGAACCAAAATCCCGTGTCTCGATCGGTGATCGAGACAAGATCGTAGGGGAGCCAAGACCAGCGGGGCCTGCGCTCGGCCCGGTCGCTTCGCGTGCAGACTCCCGGCCGGCGCGGTCCCGCCGCAGCAAGGGGCGCTACGGGGTGGTGTGCAACGGCCATACCTCGACGACGCCGTGGGCTACCGCGCACGGAGTGGCGGACACCATGCGGACAGCCTCCGCGACGTTGTCGGCCTCGATGACGGAAAACCCGGCGACGGGAAGGTCCGAGCGCAGGAACGCCCCGGCGGTCGCCTGCACACCCTCGTCGTCGTGGTTGCGGACCTGGACCGGATTGCCGGCGACACCGATCACCGCCCCGCCCGCGAGCAGGTCGGCATCGTGCGCGTGGGCCGCCGCGCGCGCCCCGACCCCGGTCCGGTCGTAGCCGGTGCGGTCGCCGTACCCAATCGTGATGAAAGTTGCCATTTGGACTCCTCAGTGAGAATAGCGATGTAGATCGTTCTGGGTTACTAAAACCAGGGCTGGCACCGAACTGCGTGTGACGTGCTGCATTGACCCCGTGGGAGCCTCCCCCCGCCGCCGTGATGCATCGGCCGTAAGTGGTAGATGCACCACCTGTTTCGGGCAGTTGGTGGACACGAGTAACAGTGGGTTTCGGGATTTGGACACCGCACGTCGTGACAGGACATCACTTCGCCGATTGCTTCCCTCCGGTCGCCGATTCGTAGATTGTGTTTGCGCGATGCACCTCTACAAGCTCGGAGAGCCTGGCTACCTCGTGTTGCTTGCGGATGGATCACACGCGTTGCTTGTGGTTCCAGAGCTGGTGGGTGAGCCCGCTGGGTGAGCTGACGCTCTCGATAGTGAACCGGTCCTCGATGCCGTCCAGGCCCTGCCAGAGCGGAGCTCCACCGCCGAGCGTGATCGGCACGACGGCCAGGTGCAGGAAGTCCACGAGGTCGGCGGCGAGGAACTGGCGCAGGGTCGACGGTCCGCCACCAAGCCGCACGTCGCGCCCGCCCGCCGCATCCTGGGCTATCCGCAGCACGTCCTGGGGTGACCCGTCGACGAAGTGGAAGCGGGTCCCGTTCGCGAAGGTGATCGGTGCGCGCGCGTGGTGGGTCATGACGAACACCGGGGTCAGGAACGGTGGCTCGTCCCCCCACCACCCCCGCCAGCCGTCCTCGGGCCAATCACCGACCGGTGGCCCGAACTTCCCGCGGCCCATGATCTCGGCACCGATCCCCCCTGGCCCCACATGGTCGTCAGGGCCCTGTCCAGGGTGATCGCGTCGTCCGTCCGGTCGATACCGTGGATGACCCGCCCGTCGAAGGTGCCGAAAAGCTTCCCGGCGTCGCCGATCGGGGCGTCGAACGTGACGTGGTCACCGGCGGCGTAGCCGTCCAGGGAGACGAACAGGTTGTGGACTCGGGTCCGGGTCACGGCAGCTCCTCCAGGTTGGTCGAGAACGGCTGGTCTGCGGAGAGCGCGGCGGACAGCGACTCGAGCAGGTCCCTGGTCCCCTCCTCGCGCTGGGCCACGGTCTCCTGGCCGTCCAGGAACACGCCCTGCTCCGTCATGACGAGCTCGGTGGCGTCACCGGCGTCACGGAGCTCGACGGTGGACACCGTCACCGACATCAGCTTTTCGTCCACGGACATCTCCGTGGTGAAGACGATCCGCTGGTCGACGACGATGTCCCGGAACTGCGCGGAATAGGTATAGATCGGCCCCCCAGGGGGTCCACCCCGGTTGACCTCTTGCCCACCTACCCGGAAGTCGAGCTCGTAACCGTTGCCGAGAGCGTCGGAGGAGCCCGCGAACCAGCGTGCCTTCCGGACCGGATCGGCCCACGCCCGGAAAACCGATGCGACCGGGACGTCGTAGACCCGCCGGACGACGAAGGTGTCGTGGGAAACGGTGGACGGTGTCATGTCGGCTCCTGGTTCAGGGTGGCGGCGTCGTGCAGGACACCGTCGTGCAGGATGTCGCCGAGCCGGTCGAGCCGGGACTCCCAGCGGCGGCGGCGGTCGGCGATCCAGCGCTCGGCGACGGTCATAGCGGCCGGCTCGAGCCGGCAGACCCGGGTACGACCGACCTTGTCGCTCCGGACGATCCCGCAGGCCTCGAGCACCTGCACGTGCTGGACGACCGCCGCGAGGGACATGGCCAGCGGACGCGCCAGCTCAGTGACGGAGGCGGGGCCCAGGGTCAGCCGCTCCACCATCGAGCGACGGCTGCTGTCGGCCAGCGCTCGGAAGGCCCGGTCGAGGTCCATCGATTGGTCAAGCATTGTCTTGAGTATGTAGATCATCGCCCTCATGGTCAAGCAGATGCTTGACCATACTTCGAGCCTGTCTGCGCAGAACGTCAGCGATGTCAGAAGCCCTCCGACTTTGCAAGCGCCCCTTTGCCCTGCCCCGTATACCGAACCGTGAGCGGGACAACCACGAGTCCCGCAGGTGGCCAGGCCAAGAAGGCGACGTTTGCCCAGCTTGGACCTGTCGACCTGGCGACAGTTGTGGCCTGGGCGCTGTTACGGACAACGGCGATCGCGATCTGCACGTCCGGCTGCGGATGTCTCAGTCGCTGCTCCACGCCATTTTGCGTCCGCGGTCACAATTGCGGCGTGGTGGCGAAGAAGGTCGCAGAGCAGTGCCCCGGCTGCGGCGTGTCACTGCCGGCGGCGGACCAGCCGCCGCATCCCTACATAACCGGCTCGACCGGCTGCTGGCGCGCTATGGCGAGCTACTCGCCGTGCAGTACTCGGATTCACGGCGGATGACGTTTCATCAGCTCGTCGTGGACGCTTATGCCGCGCAGCACCCAGATGGCGCCGAGCCTCGGGCAGTGCGACGACGGAGGTTACGTCGCCGCAGCAGCTGAATCCGGCACCAACAGCGGACCTGACCCCCGCGTAGTGATCATCGGAACTCACGACGGGCGATGCGAGCGTGGTGAACATCAACGACGCCGTCAACAGCGACGGCGTCGAAACTGTCTGAAGGAGCGCACATCATGAACGACGTGGCAAAGACCCTGGCCTACTCCGCGGCAGCAGCCTGCTTCAGTGCGGCCGCGCACCGAAGCGCCAAGGCGATCGGGTGGCCGCCGGTGGCGGTCGGGCTCGTCGGAGCGCTGTTCCTGGCGCTGCTGGCCCGGACGTGAGCGAGGTAGTGATGCAGCGATGGTGAGGTCAGCGCCGGGCGCAGGTGACCGCGACCTGCTCGCCGAGCTCGCCCGCCGGGGGCATGCCGACATCGGGCCGGCGAAGCTCGAGCGCTGGCGCGGCGCAGGACTGCTGTGGCGGGTGGTGGTCGACCAGCGCAACGGCCGCGGCAGCCGCAGTTATTTGCATGCGCCGATCGAGCAGATCGCCAACCAAGTCGAGGCGATCGCAGCCCGCGCCTGGCCCGGACGGCCGCTGGATGTCACCGCAGTCGCGCTCGTCGCAGACGGATTCTGGGCCTCTGATGCGACCTTGCGTGCGGGGCACATGCGCAACTTGAGCGAGGTGAGCACACTGCTGACACGACTGCTGTCGCTCGGGCTGGCCGCCTGGACCGGCGCCCGCCCCCGCGATGCACTCGGACGGGCAGAGGCCGTCGCCGCCTGGATGGTGCGCCAGCCGGGCAAGGCGCTGACGTTCTGGAAGCGGAATATCGCCCGTTCGCCGGATATCGTTGGACTCGATGACTGCACCTCGGTATTGACGTCCGGGGTCACCGCCGCCGTTCAGCTCGTCCTGACCGGCCACGCATCCGATGACGGGCTGTACGAGTTCGTCACAGCGCTGGGACTTCGTGAGTTCGTCGACGCGATTGCGGTCGCGGGCGAAGATCCGGCCGCGGTGAGGTCAGTCGAGAAGTCCGCGAAGCTTGCCGGGCCTGTCCTCCGCACTTCCGCGACTGCCGGTCGTGGGCTGACGAAGCTGCACCGCGCCCTGGATGCGCCGGCGGAGCAGCTGCTCGCGGCGAGCGTCCTGGTCGTTGAACTGTGGCGGGTGCTCGCGCAGGTGCCGGCGCTCGCCCCAGCGCTGCAACGCGGGTCGGCACCCACCGGCGTCAACCCCCCGATGCACACCCTCGCGGTCGCAATGCTGCTCGCCTGCACGGCGGCCGAGGGGATCGACGTTGCCCCGCTAGTTAACGTCTCCCTTGAGCAAGGGCTCGTCAGCGAGCAGCAGGCTGCGGCGATGACCGACGCAGGCGCCATTCTCGCCGCCGCACACCCAAGGCGGCGTTGAGATGAACCAACCTTCTGCCGACCCGGGTTGGCAGACGGATCATGACGGCCCTCCTGCGCTCGCATCCTGTCGTCCGGTAACGCGGGACAACGAGGAGCGCCATGACTCAGATGCAGTCGGCGACGAACCCTGAGACCGTCGCCCGAAAATGCGGCGAGCGGCCGACGAGGGTTGCCCGCGGTGGGCGCGATCCGAGCAGACTGGGTGAGCTTCGGTGAATGCCGCCCCGATTTGACCGCCGTTCGCGACGGCCGCCAGGTCCTTAATCGGTGGTTACTGGGGTTCCGGCCCAGGCCGAAGCCTCGCTATGGGCCGCCTCGAGCCGCTTCAGCAACCCGATACCAAAGTCGGTAATCATCCATTCGGTGAAGACCTGCGACTTCGTCGTCGGCCCATTGGGGCTTCTGGGTACGCCAGGGATTGGGATACGCGGCGTCTCTCTCACCTCACGCTGGCTGGTCTGCTCGGAGATGAGGCCGCCGGATTCGAGGGTGTGCAGCACCGACTCCAACCCGTAGCCGAGATTCGGGTTGCCTTGGCGCAGCGTGATCAGCGACCGTCCGGATCGTCGCATTCCTGACGCGGGTCGCAGCTGAGAGAGAACCGCGACGTGCGGCTCACCGAGCGGGCGCAGGGCATCGACGAAGAGTTGCTCTTGGTCGACGCGCGTCGGATCGGAGACCGCCTCCGCCACGAACTGCCCGAGGGCAATTATCTTCGCGACCATCGTGCTCTCCGCCGCCGCGACGGTGGCCGAGTATGCCAGCGCGGCCAGCTTCGGATCATGCTCGATCCGCTCGAACAACTCGTCCGGCGCGGCATTGACAGAAAGCGCAGCGAACGCCATCGGAACGGCAGCTCGCTCACGTCGAGCTTCGTCGAGCCGTCCGAAGACACGTCTCACCCCCTCGACGGTGAGTTCTCCGCCCGCTGCCGCCACTATGGCGCCGAGTGCGCCACCGGGGATTACGCCGATCACCGCAGGCACTGAGATAGCAGCGGCCTTTGCTACGAGCTCGGCCTTGGAGAAGGAGTTGCGGTTCTGATCTTGTGACATGGTCGCCATCATCCCGGTCGACGCGTCTTGGCTTGGAGGGGGGAGGTTCGACGATCCACTCGCAGGCCGAGCGGGCGCGCTGGAGAGTCAGACCTACAATCGGAAGGCTCGGGACCAGGCCTCCGATTTGTAACTGGTCTCAGGACCGACGCAGCGCTGCCACGCACATGGCACTTGTTCGCTGAGACGAGCTGACGGACTTGTCCGTGCATAGTCGCCGACCTGGGTGTGTGGCCTCCGCTGCGTTCGCGTCCTCGCTGTTGAGCGGTCCCGTTTACCGAGATCGCCCAGCCCGTCGGCAGTGTCGATTACCGTAAGACCTGTCCGCTTTAATGCCCGGTGAAGGTAGCTCAACCGGTACAGTCCCGGTCATGGCCGGGATGCTGATCGGGTACGCCCGCTGCTCGACCGACACCCAAGACCTGACCGCGCAACGCGACGGCCTCGCCGCGCTCGGCGTCAAGCCCAAGCGGATCTACGTCGACCACGGTCTCACCGGGCGCAACCGTGACCGGCCCGGGCTGCGCGAGGCCCTCGCCGCCTGCCGGACCGGTGACACCCTCGTGGTGACCAAGCTCGACCGGCTGGCCCGGTCCTTGCCCGACGCCCGTGACATCGTCGAGGAACTCACCACGGCCGAGGTGAAGTTGAACATCGGCGGATCGGTGCACGACCCGAACGACCCGATCGGGCGGCTGCTGTTCAACGTGCTGGCCATGATCGCCGAATTCGAATCGGACCTGATCAGGATGCGAACCCGAGAAGGGATGAAGGTCGCCAAGGCAAAAGGGCGTCTGCGCGGCAAGTCCCCCAAGCTCAGCCCCACCCAGGAAACCCACCTCGTCGGGCTGTACCGAGCCGGCCAACACACCACCGCCGAACTCGCCGAGCTCTTCTCCGTCGGAAGGTCCACCGTCTACCGCGCCGTCCAACGCGCCGGCGACACCAAAGTTGGCTGATCACCAGTACTCACCGTACCGATTGCGGCTGGTGACAGCACCGGTACCAAACACCCCTAGTAGCCCGACTCCGACACCCCCACCACCCGGCAGGCGACCTGCACCGGGAGCTTCTCGGCAGCCATCACCGCGACGGCCGAGAACCTCCTTTTGGGTCGCTACTGACCCGCAGCAACTCCATCGCCCGACGCGAGATCGCCAACTCGGTCTCCAACTCGACGATCCGTTTCTTCGCCGCAGCCAGCTCCGCCTTCTCGACACTGGACAGACCCGGGACCAGACCTTTGTCGATGTGGTCCTGGCGCCCCACGTATAGATCGACTGCTCGCTGATGTCGAGATCGTGCGCGACGTCGGCGATGCTCCGACCGGCCTCGGGCAGATCCAGAACCTTCCGCCGGAACTCCGCCGGATACCCACGTGCGCCCACACTGCCTCCTGATGCCAGGACACCAGAATCCAGTAATTCGACTCCGGGGAAGCCGGGGCACACCAGAGCCTCCATCAGACCCAGGCGATTCAGTCCCTTGACTTGACAGATTCGGCAGCGCACGCTGTCCCTAACGTTTGGAGCGACTGGCTCCTGGCGTGTGGCCGTTATTACTGACCCAAACCTTAGGGGCTTATTCTAAATGAAGTGCTTCCTGACTCCGCTGAAAGCTTTGCTTGTGTGTGCCTTAGTTGCCATGGGTATGAGTACATCTGTATTAACGGCATCCAACGCGAGCGCAGCGACTCAGCAGAATTGCTTCAACGGCACGGGAGCAGACCACGGCGCTTGGACTGCATCGCAAACCAATGACTATAAGTACGCCCCAGGTGGCTGGTGCTTCCACTCATACCAAACGTGGGAGCAACGTTTGGTATGGCAGTCCGATGGCAACCTGGTGTGGTACCAAAACGGTTCTTCAAACGACCCTCGCTACGCCATCGCGGCCAGTAACACTGCGGGCCGTGGGGGCACGCTGTGGTTCCGAAAAGACGGGTCTCTCTTCATCGTGGACAGCACCAATCATCTACTTTGGCACAGCCCGCAATCCACTAATCATTCCGCTAGCTCCATATATCGGATGAACATCGGTCTTACCGGCATGTCGGGAACCGGACATCTGTATATCCACCAGACCAATCCTGACGCGGACATCTACAGTATCTACCCTTCCGGGCTCTCTTCGACCCTTTGACGAGGCGAGGTCGGAATTGTCAAGGCGGTTAAGGCCAGCGGGAGTTATGCGGCTGCGGTGGCTGGCTCCTCTTTTCGATCTTCTGTCTGGGTGATGGGCGGGTTGATCCAAGCGGCGGCGGGTAGCTCGAGGATCTTCGGAGCGGTGTCGCTGCTGAAATCAGCTTGGGGTCGCGACCCGTGCCACGGCACCGTCGCCTACGGGGCGCCGCCTACGGGAGCGTCGAGGGTGTCGGCTGGGATGAGTGACCGGGACGTGATGACCTGCCTCCTATCGGTTGACGGCTTCCAGTCGACCATGAGAACGACATTCCGCGACGCTCATTCCAGGGGTTGGGTGTGGCGCTCGACCAGCGCGGTGAGGCGAGCCAGCGACTCGGTGTTGCGGCGCGTCAGCAGCGCTTCAGTGAGCGGGTTGTGCAGCCATTTACCCGGTCCAGCGACGGGTGTCTCGTGCATCGTGACCGTTGTCCCGGTCGCGCTGGGCGTGAGCTCGATCCGGACGCGGGCCTCCCCGAACGGTCGACCCCGCGCGAGCAGGACGAGCCGCTGCCCGGGTTCGACTACCTCGACCACGGTCTCGTCGCGGGCAACGAGCGGCCACGCACCGGACGCGTGATGCAACTTGGTTCCCGCCGCAGGCCAGGTGTCCTCAACGGCCCGAACGTGGGAGGTTCCGACCACCCAGTTGCTGTAGAACCAGCCTTCGGCAAGGACGGCGAACACCGCATCCGGGTTAGCCTGGATATGGCAGGAGACAGTAGCCACGCCTCAGCCCGCCGGCTCGTTCTCGGCGTTCACGGCGGCTTGCTTCGCACCCGTCGGATGGGATGTCGCGCGCGGGTCTTGGCCGGCTTGTTCCTCACCGTCCACGGCCGCCGCGGTCCTGCTTTCCGGCGGGTCGGTGTGGTCACGGTCTCGGTCAGACGTTGATGTAGTCATTGCTCAACCTCTCATCTGCAGGTGACTGGCTGCTGCCCCAGTCTTTCGAACATGATGGCCGCCGTCGCGCAACCGAGACGCGGTTCGGCACGCAGAACGGCACGCACCCGCGAAGGCGGATGCGGGCCGTCCCATGGGCTGGCTGCTAGTTGCGTGCGCCGCGGATGGCCATGCCCAGGAAGATGCCGACGATGAGGCTGACGCTTCCGGCTGCCATGGTTCCGAGCAGGCCGGCGTGCATGGCAGCGTTCGTGGCGGTGGTCCCGGCGTCGGCGGCGGCCTGGGTGGCCTGGGCCCCGGCCAAGGTCGCGGCCTGGGTGGGCTCGGTCATGGTTTAGTCGTCGTAGTGGTCGCGGCTGCCGGACTTGGCCAGTCCGCGGCTACCGAGGTAGCCGAGGGTGAGAAGGACGATGTAGAACATAGCCTTATCCGCCCGGAAATAGTCGGCGTGACTGTGGGTGGTCTTCACGAGGTAGGACATCACGATGACGCCGATGACAGCGCCGACGTAGGCGAGCACCTCGGTGGTCTTGAAAGCGGATTTGGTTTCGGTGCTGAGGCGGCGCACGGGGCGACCGACCTCGTGCGAGCCGTCGGTACGTGGGCCGGCGTTTGAGGGCGTAGTCATAACGGGGTTCCATTCTGTGGGCGCTCAGATAAGCGCTGCTTGCGGGTCATTTTACCCGGACGCACGGCCAGAGTCTGCTCTCGGGCTTCGGCACCTGGCTAACCAGGCCAACCAATCGGGCAGCGGAAGGGCATTCCGGCTAGGGATTTTAGGCCTGAATGTCGGCGGCACGCCACTTCAATGACGTAACCAGTTCGGCTGCCCACAAGTGTCGCACGGATTGACTGGGCACGGGTATTGGATTCGACCGGCCCCCGTGGCCTGGTCGAGGGAGCGCTACGAGCGCTTGCCGGTGTGCTGCAATTACCGACCGGTGCAGCCGGCGTCGGATCGTGACGTGCCGGCGCCGTTGACGTCTCGACAGCTTGCAGCTCAGTCGTTTGCTCGCCCGCCGGGCGAGTACGGGCCGGCAACGTCGGCCGGCACTACGCCATGGTCGCGATGCTGATCGGGTACGCCCGCTGCTCCACCGACACCCAGGACCTGACCGCGCAGCGCGATGGTCTCGCCGCCCTCGGAGTGAAGGGCAGCCGGATCTACGTCGACCACGGCTTGACCGGCCGCAACCGTGACCGGCCCGCGCTGCGAGAAGCCCTCGCCGCCCGCCGCACCGGCGACACCCTCGTGGTCACGAAGCTCGACCGGCTGGCCCGATCGCTGCCCGACGCCCGCGACATCGTCGAAGAACTCACCGCCGCCGAGGTGAAGCTCCACATCGGCGGATCCATTCCGACGGCGTGAGCGTCGCGGGCGGACTTGACTGCCGGTCCGTGGTGAACTGTCACGCGTTGGTGCGGATCGGTGCCGCCGCGATGGCCGCAGTAGGCGTGTCCTACGTGCCGACCTGGCATGCCGCCCCTTGGTGGGTTCAGGCGAGCGCTTCTCTGATTACTAGCGAAGCAGTCCATTCGCGAGCCGTTCCTGCTGCGGATCGGGCGTCTCGCGACGCCGGTTGCCGCCCGCCGGTCACCTGCAGGTGGTGAAGTACACCAGCACTTCCCCCGGGGTGTCTGCTGTCTCGTCGCCGGTGATGACGATTTGCAGGAGCCTGTGGTGGTTGTCGTGGGGGCCGGTGATGTCGTGAACAAGGGCTTCCACCTTCAGGGCTGCGACGGCGGCTTCTAGGGTGTCGCAGGCCTGCAGCGGCGCTGACCCGGGCAGCGCGCGCATGCCCGCGTCGCAGTGTCGCAAGGTGTAGGTCGTCACGGTCGCCTCCTCGTGTCGCGTTCAGGGTGTCGTCGGGGGTTGCCATTTGAGGATGAGCTCGAGAGTGCGGCCGAAGGTGACTCCGGTTGACGTTGTGGACAACCTGCGAGCGCTGCGAGGTGCGCGGTCGGCCCCGGTCGAGGTCCGGGGCCGACCGCCGCCTTCTCACACGGTGCTGACGGTCTGGCTTCTTTCGGTCGGCTGCCACAGCCCGGGTGCGTGGTTGAGGGCGGTGTTCCAGACGTCGTGCAGGTCCTGGGCCGCTTGCAAATCGCGGATGTTGAGCGTCAGTGCCCCGATGGTGACGACCAGCGCTGGACGGCAGTCGCGGGAGCCGCTGGCGGTGTAGGCGGTGAGCTTGCAGGCGTCGTCGTCTTGGGCGGTGATCGCGATGATCACAGGATGGCCTGGCAATTCTTGGCTACGGGTGGGCAGTGGCGCCCGGTAATCGGCAGGGAACAGTCCCCGGGCCGCTCTGAGTGCCTGGGTGAACGCGCGGTGGCGGGTGAGGACCGGCCTCGGTGTGCGGCAGTAGGTCAGGACGGGGCCGAAACCCACCGTGAGGTATCCACCATCTGCGCGGTCGAACGTGCTGATGTCTGTGGCCTGTGGGCCTGCGACTTGCAGTGCCACCCGGGCGATGAACTGGTTGTCGAACATGGGAACTGCTCCCCCGCCAGGCTGTTTGGGGTGGGGGTGTGGTGTTACCCCGCGTTTTCCGGACCCACCTGGCGAGGTCTTTCCAGGGCCGGATAAGCCGGCCTGCGCGCAAGGGTCGGCCGCAGGCCGATCACCGAGGTGACGCGAAGCCTGCGGAGCGCCCTTGCGCGCAGGCCGGTCCGGCCCACACTCGTCAGCCAGGTGGGGAGGAAAGGACCGGTCGGCGGCAGCCTGCGGAGCCGGCCGGCGGACAGCCAGCACGCAGTTCCGGCAATCCCTTTTGCAGTTCGTTCCTTTGCCCTCGGTCCGGGAACGACCACGCCAAGGATCCGCCGACGGCGTGTTATTCCGGTTCGTGTTGGGCGTTTAGCAACTCGGCGAGCAGGAGAAGTTGACGACCGAGGCTGAGCGCACCATCGGCGGCGATGCTGAATCGAAACGCCTTCGTGTCGTCGCTCCATGGGTAGCACTCGAGGACGACGCGTGGCGCCGGCGAGGACAGTGGATCTGGGTGCCGGGGCTGCCCGAACCGGAATGGGGCTGCGGCGTAGACGTCTAGCCCGAGTGGTTGGCCGTCCAGGTCGAGAAGCGCGTCGAACCTCACCCGGTCGGTGCGGCACTCATGAAAGGGCGAATGCGCCTCCGGGTCGGGGTAGCCGCCATCACACTGCGCATGCCCTGCTGCTGCGGCGCACCACGAGCGCCCGGGATCGAAGAAACGATCCCGATCCGCGAGAGCCGGCCGGGACAGTGAGCCTTCTGGTGTGGGCCATTGGGTGGGTTGGGTACGGTCATTCATGGATCGCTCTCCTGTATGCGCAGGGGTTCGGTCAAGGCTCGGTCAGGTGCTGATAACACCTGGCCGGGCCGCCTGATCAGGCCACGCCCTCGGATGAGGGACTCCTCAAACCTAAGCCAGGCCGTCCGGCGATCGGCTTGGCCACCGAAGGTGTGGATAACCCGGCTCCGCCAGTGCAAGTCCGCCTCAATGACATGTGACAAGCCCGGACACGTCGACCGTCGGCCCGGACGCAACCATGGGGCGCGACCACGGGGTGCTCGGTCATCCCGCGAGGCATCGTTCGGAATGCCGTGGATGGCGCACGTGACCGCTGTCGTGCTGGAAGGGTCGGTGATCTTGACGTCCACCCCGTGGCCACGCCTGTCGGCGAGCCTCCACCCGCGAGTGGGTAGCCACGGCGACGCTGTCTCGCGTGACTGGCTGTGATCACCCTCGCGCCCCGCTGGCCAGCGACAACGACCCGGCGCCGCTGAGCGCCTGCATGCGCGGATCACTGACCCGATTGGCCGAACGTTGGCGCTGACGAGCCTGATCCGGGGGCGGCAGGAGCAGCTGGAGCTCGTAGCTCTCTTGCTGTCGCGGCAGCGGGTCGATCAGCTGGCGCGGATCGTGCGCCGCGGTGGGCCGGGGCGCCGCGGATGAGCCCGGAGGCGATTAGCGCCCTGGCGGGTCTGGGTGGCGCGCTAATCGGTGCGTTAGCAGCGGTGGGAGGCACCTGGTGGCAGGGTCACGCGGCGGGAGAAGCCGCGGAGTCCGGGCCCGTGAGCGGGCGTATGTGGACCTGCTGATGTGGAGTCAGACGTTCGCATTCCGGGTCTCGACACTGATCACTACGGTGGAGAACCGGTCAGGCGTGGCCGAGGGCATCGCGGTGACCCTTCGCCAGCGGGCGCCGATGGATCCGATGACGCTGCAGGACTGGATGGACGTAGACCTTCGCCCGCTGATGGACGCCTGGTCGCGGGCCTGGGCGTGCGCGTCCCCGCGCGGGGTCGAGCTGTCGAACGCTGTGCTCGATGCTTGCGTGCAGCTCGCGGCGGTGCTGAGCGCGGGCCCGAAACTGACCGGATCGGCCAAGTTGCGCGTGGCGTTGCTCGGTGCGAAGGTCGATGAGCAGCGTGCCTTGTACAACGAGCGGATGCCGGTGCTGGCCGCGGCCCGCAAGGACTTGACCGAGCTCATTCGGGCCGAGACCGGCCGGCCACCCGCGCAGCTGTCCCACACCAGTACCAGTCAGAGCGCGCGGGATGATGAGGCATGACGGCGGATGAGGCCATAGCGGGCGTCCAGGCCAGCATCTGTGATGCCGACGTCCGGCACATCGCCACGGAGGGCATCTGCAAAGGACGCCACCCACTTGCTCATGCCCCGTCCTCAACACTCCAGCCGATGGGCGACGAGGCGGGCGGTGCGTCGGCAGGTCCGGTTCGGACCGCACCTGGTCGGCAAGTTCTCGCGAGCGGTCAAGCGCATGACGCGCGCGACGCGCGAACCCGCGCCGACCGCGACGGCTACGCCCCTCTGCGGTCCTGACGCCTCTGGCGCTTGTTGGGCAGCCAGTGCCATGCGCGTTGCCACCAATGCGGCATCCCAGCCACGAAGGCGGCAGTGTCGCGGCCCGGCTTCGCGCCGTCAGTCTTGTATGGATCACCCCCGTCCCGCCGCGCCCACCACTGGCCGTGGGCGTCCGTCCAAGCGAGTAAGGACCTGAGTTGAAACCGCTCAACCCCGACCCATCCGTTGTCGTCGATCGTCCCGTCGGCTTTGACCCGGCGGAAGTAGCATTCGACGGGCCCAAAGGTGTTCAACCGGGAGATGTAAAGCGGCAGCCCACCGTTGGGTACCCAGCGTGCGTCGGACGGCCCGTAGACCTCAACGATCAGGTTGTTGATCAGATCGGAGCTGCCGTTGACGACTTCTAGCAGCCACCTACCCTGACTGCCTTCTTGTATGACGAGAGCGATCTGGCGCCGTTCGGCAGCCTCCTCGCTGTCGTCCCTTTCGCGTTGGTCTCGGCGGGCAGTTATACCCAGATACAGCGCGACGAGCGCGGCGAGCAAGGTAGACGCGGCTATGCCGACATTCACGCTGAAAGTCCAGGCTGGGTGCCATTCGTCGGCCAGGATCATCACGACAGACTAGAGGCCTGGCTGCCATGGATCTTTCACACCTTGGCTACTGCTGAATTGATTCGGACCGATCCAGCACCGCTACCGGACTCATGCACCGACCGCCGTTCCCCTTCCGAACACCGGATCGACGTGCCTGGACGCTTTGGTCGACCGAGGAGCGTGGGTCGCCGGCGATGTGACGAGAGGGACGACATGAGGGACGACGGTCCGACGGTGGATGGGGCACTGGCGCTGCAGGCGAAGGCGTGGGCGGAGGTCGAGCGTGTGCATGGTGCCGGTATCCCGGTGGCGGAACGTGGCGCGCGGCAAGAGGCGCTGCACGTCGCGGTGAGCGCGTACAAGAAGACAAAGGAACGTGTCGTCGAGCTGCGTGGGGAGCAATCGTGAGGGCCACGGTGGGCGGTTCGCCCGGTTGCTGTCGGGGCGGGTGTGGCTAGCCGGAGGCAGCCGGGGCCTGGTTGTCGCTGGCTGCTGGCTCGGCGATGGTTCCGGGGTCAGGTCTCAGGCCCAGGAGGTCATCGATCTGCTGGCGCAGGGCCTCCTGTGCCTGAGGATCGTGGACGTCGCCGAGCAACTCGGCGAGGGTGCGCAGGGCCAAGACGTTGACATCGAAGTCGTGTTCGGCTTTGACCCGGTCCCGTTCGGCGGTGCGGTTCTGGCTGAGCAGGATCAGCGGAGCCGCGTAGGCGGCCTGGGTAGAGAACAGCAGGTTGAGCAGGATGAATGGGTACGGGTCGAACTCCTTGCTGTGGAGGTAGTGCACAGCCGCGTAGCCGTTGTAGGCCAGCCAGAGGATGATCAGCGCGCTCTGGATCAGAATAAAACCCCACGACCCGAACACGGCCGTCACTCTGTCGGCTATCCGCGCGCCGAGCGGCAGGTCATCGTGGCGGACCTGGTTCGCTGGTGAGCGGTGCCGCTTGGGGCGGGGGCTACGTGGGGACCGGCTTGACGCCGGCTGCACCGGCGTGCGGTTGGGCTGTTCGGTGCTCATTGCCTACCGCCTCGACGCTGGGGGCCATGGCGGCCGCGGCTCGCACATCATGGCATGGCCACCGTTGGCTGTCCGGGGCCGCCATCGTTCCGCTACGGGGCTGGTCTCGATCCGTGCCCGGTAGTGCCCTGAGCGATGCCTTAGGTCTGCGGGATGCCCTGGAGTCGCGGACTGCTGCTTCCGCTCTACGTGTTCCCTCGTACCGCAGTGTGCCAGGATTGGCCGCATGGGCGACCGCACCGATGACACCACCCTGTGGAAGCCTTTCACTCGTCTTTGCTGTCCTCGCCGTGGTTGTCGTCGCCCTCGTGACCTTCAACATGGCGTTCCCGACCGTTGTCGCAGTTGAGCTCACCGGTTCGATGGTCTTCATCGCCGGCTTTCTCGTCTTGGTTGAAGCGCGGCGACGTCGCATGAGGTAGACCGCTGGCCGGGGGAAGCGGATGCGGTGTCTCTTTCCACGAACAAGTCACCTTCGACTGCATCGGCGAGGTCGGCCGGATCGAGCGCGTTGGGGGTGGTGGAGTCTGAATCTTCGCAAACGAGATCGATTACCGAGCGTTCGAGCCTTCGATTACCGGGCTGCGCGACCGGGTCCGTGCTGCCATGGACGATGTCGCGCAGAACGTGCCGTGGTCAGCAAGTTTCGCCTATGGGCCTGCCGACGACGATGGCCATGCGGTGTTCTTCGACTTGGGCGACCTTTCTGCAGCGAAGGGGCCGGTCTCGCAGCCCGGTAATCGATCGCTCTGCGGGACGCCGGCGTCGCTGCTTCAGAGCAACCCATGGCCACGGCACCATTCCGGCTTCGGGTAGGAAGTACAGACCCAGCGCCAGCCCAGGCTCGCGGTGGCCGAGGCGCGAAGCAATCACCCGCGGAGCCCTCGTTACTGCATACCCTCGGTGGTGACAACTACGCGAGCGAAGCCGGTGACAACTTCACGACGCTTCACACGAACAGAACCGGCCCGCCGCCTCCCGCCTCGCCGACGCCGTTCGCGCCGTTGCCCGCGTCGACTACTAGCTGGAAGCTGAATGACAGCGACGTGCACCCCCGCCGTGAACGCGGTGGGGGAGCGACAGATCGCGACGAGAGCCGCGGGCAGGGGCGTGGGGCAATCGGTCGGCGGAAATGGATCGATTCTGACACCCAGCGCGCGATTAGCGGGTTCCCACAACTGGCGGCCGTCCAGCTACAGGGTGTGCCGTATGACGGTCCCCGGGTTCTATCGGACGGGTCTAACGGGACGCGGCGCCCGCGGGGTCTTAGTGGGCGGTCGACTATCGGACAGCGCACACTGGTCAGCTTTCCGCCTGCGGTGGTGATCGGGCAGCCTTCAGAGTTGGGTGTCGGTCACTATCTGTCCGTCGATCAGGCTCAGGTGCCGGTGGGCGTTCTCGGCGATGGCTTGGTCATGGGTGGCCAGTAGGACGGTCATGCCGTGCTGTTGCTGCATGGTCTGGATCAGGTCGAGGATTTCGGCTCCGGTGTGTGTGTCGAGGTTGCCGGTGGGTTCGTCGGCCAGCAGCAACCGCGGCGCGTTGATCAGCGCCCGGGCGATCGCGATCCGTTGCTGCTGCCCGCCGGACAGTTGCGAAGGCAACGCTCGGTGCCGTCGGGCGAGTCCGACGGCGTCGAGCAGTTCGGCCGCCCGGGCTGGTGCGTCGAAGCTGGTGCGGATCGGTAGCACCGGGGCCAGCACGTTGTCCAGCGCGGTCAACGCGGGGAGCAGGTTGTAGCGCTGGAACACGAAGCCGACACTGCGCCGGTAGGCCGGCAGTCGTTTGCGGGGCAGGTCGGTGATGAGCTCGCCGTCGACCTCGATGTCACCGCTGTCGGCCGATTCGATCGCCCCGATCAGGTGCAGCAGCGTCGACTTGCCCGACCCCGACGGGCCGGTCAGCGCGACGAACGAGCCCGCATCGATGTGCAGGTCCACCCGGTCCACCGCGGTCAGCGCGGTGTCCACACCGCCGCGGAAGGTCTTGACCAATCCTCGGGTGCTGACCGCCGCTCCGGTGCTGGAGCCGCTACCGGAATAGGTGTCACTGCCTTCGGGGTGCGGGGTATCGGTGTGTCGTCGCACGGGCTCACTCCTCAGCCAGTAGTCGGGCGGTCGGCAGGCGTAGCAGCACCCGGGCGGGTAGTTCGGCGGCGGCGGCGCTGAGCGCTGTACCGGCCAGCACCGCCGCCAGTGCGTAGATCGCGGTTGCCGTGGTCAGCGAGCCGGCCAGCGTGCTGGCCAGCGCCAGACCGATACCGGCCCCGACCACCGAGCCGAGCAGGCCGATGCCAGCGCCCTCGCGGCGCAGCAACCGGCTGGTGTCGTGTGGCGCCCAGCCCGAGGCCTGCAAGGTGGCGAACTCCACCGACCGCTCCCGGATGTTGAGGTAGAGCAGGTCGGCCACCGCCAGTACCGACAGCAGCATGGTCACCGCGATCGAGGCGTAGTCAACTCCTCTGGTTTGAAAGCTGATCGCGTCACCGAGCAGGGTGCCGACCAGGGTTCCCCTGAATCCGAAGGTGATCGCCAGCAGCAGGGTGAGCCCGCCGACCCCGACCGTCATCGCCGATGCACCCAGCAAGGTCCTGCCGGGCGTGCGGAAGAGGTTCACCATCGCCAGCCCACCGATCGACTTCGGGCTGCCGCCACGGCGGGATCGCAGGACTGGTGGACGGACCGCGGCCGCCGGATGAGCTCGCGACGCGCGGGTGGCCGGCGACAGCCCGGCCAGCACCGCCAGCACCACGGCGGCCGGCACCGCGAGCACCGCCCGGCTCGGCGAGGCGTGCAGCCCGAAGATCGCGCTCAACGGCAGCGCCACGGCAGAGCCGGCGGTACCGGCCAGCAGACCGATGCCGGCCTGTTCGATGATGACCGTGGCGAACAAGCGCGATGGTGGCCAGCCCAGACAGGCCAGCACGCCGAGTTCGGTGCGCCGGGCGCGGATCGAGGCTGCCGAGGCGTTGGCGACGAACAGCGCGCAGACCACCAGGATCAACCCGAACAGCACGATGCTCTTGCGATCGATCGCACTCAGGATGCTGACCGCTACGCCCTTCTTCACCCAGCGTTCGGTGAGGTTCAGCGCCGGCCGGCCATGGCTGCCGGCCGGTAGCGCCACGGTGACGGCCGCTGGCGAGGAGCCGGTGCTGATGTCGACGTCCAGACCGGTGTCCTGCTGGATCTGCTGGGCGACCAGGCGCACCCGTTCGCGGCTGACCGGATCGGGTCCGACGACGCCGGACACCCTTACTCTGATGGTGGAAATCGGTGCCGAGGAGCTGCCGTCGTAGAGGCTTTTGAGGTTGGCCAGGCCGGCCATCGTGGTGAGCAGCGATGGCGGTTCCTGCAGGTAGCCGGCCGGGTTGCCGTCCGGCAGCAACGCCTTGTCACCCAACGCGGCAGCGCTTTCCTTGTCCGCGCCGACCGCCGAGGGGGGGTTGAAGGTTTCCAGCGGTACCGAGGACAGCGCGCCGAAACCCGGCAGCTTGTTCGGGTCGAACTGTCCCACCACCTGCAATTGCGGGCGCACGATCTTGTCCGAACTGGGGCCGCTTCCGCCGTCGCCACCGGCCTGATGCTCCACCAGCTGGCGGAATCCCTGACCCTGCACGGTGCTGGCTACGGTCTGGAAACCACCCACCCCGCCGTAGACCGAGGTCCAGGTCGAGTCTGGGGTATTCGTCGGCTTGGCGGCCAGCACGCCGTGCGATTGCTGGACGTAATTCGTCGGACCCGGCGTCCAGTAGGCGTCCATCTGCGTCTCGATGCTGGCATTCTGCGGCCGGTGCACCAGCAGATCGATCAGTGTCTGGTAGGCGGTCTGGGAGGAAACCGTGAGTTGCTGCACGCTGGCGCCAGGCGTGGAGGCAAGCCGCTGCATGACGTTGAGTGAGCTCAGGGGATGACCCGGGATACCGTCGGCCACGGAGGTCGGCAGTTGCTCGACATCGAGCTTGAGCTGCTGATCGGAGGCGATGGCGTCGGGAATCAGCACCGGGACCCGCATGTCTTTGGTGTAGGGGTTGTTGACGATGCCGCCCTTGTCACCGGCAGCAAGATAGCGGCCACTGATCACCGACTTGTCCACGTGATCCAGCTTCGCCTCCTGCACCGGATCTATCGCCGCCACGAGCATCGGGAAGGCCCAGTACATGAACATCCCGACACCACCGTCCGGTACTCCCGCCACCGTTCCGCCACCGTCGGACCCGCTCTGCTTGGACCAGCACCAGTGCTCAGAGCGGATCGCCGGATCGAACGGGCCTGATCCGTTGACCATGTAGTAATCGGCCAGGCAGACCGGATCGTTGCCGCTTACCGACTGTTCGACGGTGCTGGAACCGCCGGCCCCGGAGGCATCGGTCTTGACCACCGACTGCTGGGGATGATCGGACCAGTAGGCATACCCGGGCGCATCCTTGGCCTGAGAAGTGCCGCGATCGGTCACCCAGGTCCGATTGACCCGCAGAAGCTGGCGCGACGCCGATGTCAGCGAGGGCGTCAGGTCAACGGTCACCTCGACCTTGGGCAGCAGGTAGCCTCCCATCGCGATCGGGGCCGCCACGTCGACCCCGGAGAGCTTCTCGATGTGCTGCCACTGCGCCGTGGTGATGCCACCGAAAATGCCGGACAGGTAGTTCGCGCGCACCAGTCCCTGGCCGGATTCCAGCGGGGTGGTGCTGCCCTTCGGGCGGACCAGGATGTCATAGGCCGCGCGGTAGTTCGCCTGCACGGTCCCGGTGACCTGCAACCGCGCGGTCTGGGCGGAGCCGCTGAGCACCGTGAAACTGGTGGCGGCAACGAAGATGCCCAGGATCAGTGCCGCGGTGCGGCCGAAGCGGTATCGCATCTGACCCGCTATCAGCCGCCACACGTCAAGGCACTCCTTGCTCTCGCTCCGGCGCTGCTGCGCACTTCTGCCTCAAGCCTGCGACTGACGATTCTCACTCGATGTCATCGGTGTTATCGAAGATCCTGGCCCAGGACACCGAGTTTCTCGGGTATGTCCAAATACTCTTGACATAATTGATACCTTTGCGAGTGTCCACCCACACTTCTCATACCGTCTAAACAAGGAGTAAACCTCATGACCCAGCTTCTTCGTACGATGGGCGATCGCCTGCTTCAGGTAGTGCTGCACCAGGCTGATGCGGGAGCGTGTGTGCCCGAACACGGTCAGCAGTGCGGCTGCTTCAATCACGTCGTGTATCGCTACGACTGCCTCGCTAACTGCACCGTCAAGACCACCACTCCCTGCTGAACCTGACGTCGATGCCGGAGTTCGTCTTGGCCTTGAGGATCCTGCTGATCGGCGTGTTGGTCGTGGCCGGTGTCGGCAAGGTACGCAGCTCCGCCGCGTTCCAGGCGGCCGCCGACTCGTTACCGGCGGCCGCCTTGTCGCTGCCCGGCTGGCTGGGGCCGAGGGTGCTGGCCACGCTCCTGGTCGCGGCGGAGCTGATCACCGCCGGAGCGCTCGTGCTCTGGACCAGCGCGATCGGCTTCGCCCTCAGCACGGCGCTGTTCCTAGTGATGACATCGTCGCTGGCGAAACTCGTGCACGATGGTGCCGATGCGCGCTGCCGATGCTTCGGCACCGACTCCGGCGTCCTATCCGGCAGGCATGTCGTCCGGGCCGCAGCCCTCATGGCGGCCGGCGCGCTCGGCTGGATACTGCAGACCGTGGCGCACCCAGGGCTACCAGTCACCATGACCGGCGCCGGGGCGGCGGTCGGTGGCGTGATGGCCGCCACCGTGATCATCAACTGGGACCTGCTGGTCTACCTGAGGACACCGGCGGCGGCGAGCTAGCACTGCGCACCACCACGCACGCGGCCATCCACCATGCGCAAGTGCCCGTATGCGATCCCACACGACCCGACACCCACGGGGGAATTCACGATGACCGCCGCCTTGTCGATCTGGGTCCTGCTCTTGACGGTTGCCACCGCCGGGAACCTGCTACTGACCCTAGCCGCGATCCGGCGGATCAAGGCGCCCCCGCACGATCACTCCGAGGACAAGCCGGTGCTCCCCGTGGTCGGCAACAGCATCGGCGAATTCGAGACACCCGCGGGCGCCGGCGCACCTCTGACTGGCACCCAGCTGCGGCAGGGCAACCGACGAGCGCTCTTCGTCACCGCGCACTGCCCGGCCTGCCGGCGTGTCATCAGCGCGATGCGGGCAGCCAAATCCGCCGATCGGCTACCACCGGAACTCGTGAGCTTCTTCCTGGTAGGTGACGACGCCGAAACGCAAACCTCGGAATTTGCCACGGAGTTGCGTCACCTCGGCGGCGTCTCGGTGGTGCCACTGGAACATCCGGCGCTGGCGGCGTTCGGGGGCGTGGAGGTGTTTCCCACCGTGGTCGACCTGCGCGACGGTGAGATCGTCCGGGTCGGGCACCGGCTGCCCGAGGGCGCCCACACGGGCGGCCGATGACCCAAGCGGTCGCCAGCACCTGGCGAACCAGGCTCGGTGACAACCTCAGCGTGCTGTGCCGGACCGCGGCGCTGCCCTGGCAGGCTTCCCCGGGAGCGTCGATCAGCGCCTTCGGGATCAGCGCGCTCACCGGCGCCGTGCCCGCGCTCACGACCTACGTACTCAAGCTACTGATCGATACCCTGACGGCCGGCCGAGCCGCCGACCACACTCGCGCGCTCACGCTGGCGCTGATCGGGGCCGCCCTCGGCGGGGTATTGCTGATCAGCGGCTACTGCACCGGCTACCTGTCCGGTCTCATCCAGACCAAGGTGATCGGGCTTGCGCAGCGCCGGCTCTTCCAGCGGATCGCGAGCTTTCAGGGACTGGCACAGTTCGAGAACCCCGAATTCTTCGACCGCCTGCAGCTGGCCGAGCGAAGCGTGCAGAGCAGCCCCTCCGGAGTCACCGCATTCCTGGTCTCGACCGTGCGCCAGGCAACCGGCTCGATCACCTACATCCTGATCCTGCTGGCTATCTGGCCGCCGATCGCGCTGCTGCTGCTGGCAGTCGCCGTGCCCGCCGCGATCGCTCAACACCGGCTGGCCAAGCGCGCCACCGGCGACTACCGGGCCGCAGCGGAGCAATACCGGCGCCGCGACTACTTCCACTCGCTTGCCGTCGACCCGATGTTCGCCAAGGAGGCTCGGGTCTTCGGGATGACCTCGTTGTTCCGAAACAAGATGGACGACGCCTACGAAGGCCTCAGTTCGATCGAACTGAGCCAGCAGCGCCGGCTCACCGTGACCGAGTGCTGGTTCGCACTCGGTGGCGTGGCGGTCTCGATGGTGGCCGCCTACATCGCCATCCGAGGCGCGCTGTCCGGGCGGCTGTCGGTAGGTGACTTCACCCTGTTCATCGCCGGGGTCGCGGCAGTCCAGTCCGCAGCCAGCTCGATCACCGCACAGTACGGCTACGCCAGCATGTTCGTCCGGATGTTTCGCAACTACCTCGACATCATCGACGCGCCGACCGACCTCATCGACGGCGGCGCGACACCCGGACCGTTGCGGTCGGGCATCGAGTTCCGCGACGTGGGCTTTCGCTATGACCCGGACGGCCCGTGGGTATTGCGCGGGCTGAACCTCACGATTCCGGCGGGCAGCAGTACCGCGATCGTCGGCAGCAACGGTGCCGGAAAGTCCACCATCGTCAAGCTCCTGCTGCGCTTCTACGACCCGGTGGAGGGCGCCATCCTCTGGGACGGCATCGACATCCGGGAGTTCGCGATCAACGACTTCCGCCGCCGGATCAGCGCGACGTTCCAGGATTTCGCACGCTATGAACTGACCGCCGAGCAGAACATCGGCATCGGCAACCTCGGTGCCGACGACCGGCTCGACACGCTGCCCCGAATCCGCGCCGCAGCCCGGCTCGCCGGTGCGGACCAGTTCATCCAAGCGCTCGGGTCCGGCTACCACACCACGTTGAGCAAACGATTCATCGATGACGGCGAGAGCGGGACGACCTTGTCCGGCGGCCAGTGGCAGCGCATCGCGATCGCACGCAGCCTGCTGCGCGATGATGCCGACCTGCTCGTTCTGGACGAGCCCAGCTCCGGCCTGGACGCGGCCAGCGAACACGAGATACAACAGGCCATCTCCCGGCACGGCGCCGGCACCCAGCTACTGATCTCCCACCGGCTCAGCACCTTGCGCGACGCTCAGCAGATCCTGGTGCTCAGCGAGGGCGCGGTCATCGAGCGCGGCGTTCATCACAGCCTGATGGCGACCGAGGGCGGCCGATACGCCGAGCTGTTCACCAAGCAGGCGGCCGGCTATCAGCTCAACAGCGGGCCGTCGCTGGGCGCCGGCGGATGACTGACCGGGAGCCGACGGGGTCCGCACGGCGCGTCTCGGCCGCGACGGCGATCGCCCTGCTCGCGACCGCCGGGGCTTTCGCGGGGCTACGCCGCATGCTATGCGTGGCCACCGTCCGCGGCTCGAGCATGTCACCGACCCTCGCAGACGGCGACCGGGTTCTGGTCCGTCGGGGCGGCACACTGAAAGTCGGCTCCCTGGTGCTATTCACCGCCCGCCAGGCGCCGGACCTCATCAGCGCATCCCAGGACGTGCCCACCATGATCAAGCGGATCGCCGCACTCCCCGGCGACCCGGTACCAGCCGCCTTCCAACTACCAGCCGGCCCGATCGATGACACCCGAGTTCCGCCCGACGCACTCCTGGTCAGCGGCGACAACCCGCGCAGCGAGGACTCACGCACGTACGGGTACCTGTATCGCCACGAGGTGATCGGAATCGGCTTACGTCGACTAGGTGTGAAGTCCACCTGACCCCCGCCGTAAGGATCGCCATGCGAGTCGCCCACCAGCCGCCAACTAGCGCCGCCAAATTCACGGCCACTTATCGCCGACAGTCACATGTCGCGGCGCTCGGCTTACGTAAAGAAAAGGATCGTCTATGAGACACCACGCACCGCTGGCTGGGTTATCCGTCTTTGCTGGGCTCGCGGTGTAACACAACCCGTGTACTTAAACTACGGCACGGTACTTACCGTTTGCGATACATTACCTCATGGCCCTCGTCGGATACGCGCGCGTCTCCACCACAGACCAACACCCCGACGCCCAGACCGACGCCCTCACCGCCGCCGGCTGCGTCGAGATTTTCACCGATCGTGCTTCGGGCACGCTCGCCCGACGACCGGCACTCGATGAGGCCCTGAAATACCTGCGGACCGGTGACACCCTGATCATCACCAAACTCGACCGCCTCGGCCGGTCGGTGAAGAACCTCAAAGACCTCGCCGACCAGCTCGAGGACGCCGGTGTTGCACTGCGCGTGCTGAGCCAAGGTATCGACACCAGCACCCCCGGCGGGCGTCTCTTTTTCCACCTGCTCGCCGCGATGGCCGAGTTCGAGCACGACCTCATCGTCGAACGCACCCACGAGGGACTCGCCGCCGCGCGCGCCCGCGGGCGCACCGGTGGACGGAAACCCAAGATGACCAAGAACCGCATCACTCAAGCCCGCGCAATGTATGACGCCGGCGAACTCACCGTCCAAGAGATCGCCGACACCTTCGGAGTCAGCCGCCCCACCATCTACCGGCACCTCGACCAAGCCACCTAGAACGCAACATGATGAGACGTACAGATTGTTGCTTACTACCTATAAGGTCAATTCGGGCGCGTCATGACGGACTGGTACACCACGGATACGATCTCCGTCGGCACAGACACGAGACACAATCGGGGGCTAGCAATGTGAGCGAGGATCCGTTCGCTGATCCGGTCGGCTACGAAGGTGACGACGTCAACGAGACGACGTTCGCCCAAGGGCGCCTCGCTGGACACGTCTACCATTCCAACCCGTTCCCCTATGCCCGCCCAGGTTCGTCAGATAACGGCAACCCAGCGCGGTTCGTCTACCAGGTCTTCGACAACCCAGCCGAGTCTGGCTTAGTTCTTGACGGCGAGGAGTACTTGGTCTCGCAGACGCCCGCGGGCCGGTTCCAGTTCAAGCTTGTCGTCGTCCGTGTCGTCGGCCGCGTCAAAGAACTTTGGGTCCACCGTGTGCCCACGAAGGAGAGCGCAGCGTCGGCGAAAATCCTCCTGAACCTGAAAGGGGACGACGCGCAGCGGTTGGTCGACATGCTCAAGACGCTCGATCACATGCCGCTGGACGATCGGTCATTGGGACTGATTCCGGGCGGAGTTGATGCGTAGTTCGGGATTGAGGTGTCTCCGCCCACTCTCGCCCGGCGACGGCGGGCTCCCACGTTCTGGGTGCCGTGGGTCGTCGTCAGGAGGTGGGTAGCAGCGCAGCCCAGGAGGCGAGTAGGACGAGCGGCACGCCGCCGACTCCGACGAGCGCGAACTGTGTGGCACTGATGGTCACGCCGTGGGCCTTGCATCGTTCGCGCCACAGCAGGGTGGCCAGCGATCCCCACATCAGTACGAGTGGCCCGGCGTTGGTGCCCAACAGCGCGGCTAGGAGCTGGGTGTCGTGCCTGGGCGGGACAGCGGTCTCCACCGCGAGGTAGGCGGGCAAGTTGTTGACCGCGTTGCTGGTAGCGCCGGCGGTGAACGTTGTCGCCAACGCCGAGTGGCCGATCAGGGCGCGCAGGACCTGAGTCCCGCCGTGGCGCGCGAGAGCAGTGACGAGCAGAAACAGGCCCTCGGTAAAGATCACGATGCGCCACGGAACGAGCCCGACCCGCAGCGCAGCGCGATCACGCCCCGCGAACACTGCCACGGCGGCGGCGGCACACGGCAACGCCACCGCCCACGGCGCCGCGCCCAGCAATACCCCGGGGGCCAGCGCCACGCACGCAGCAGCGCACACCCAGAACCGCACCGGATCATCCGGGCGGGCGTGCTCGGGCACCGCGTACCGGGTACTTAAGTCACGCCGGTAGAGCAGAGTCAGGTAACCGACCGTGACCAGCACCGCGGCCAACTCCGGAAGAGCCATCCGGCCCGCGAACCCGGTCGCTGACAGGCCAACACGACCCGCCGCGAGCAGATTTGTCAGATTCGAGATCGGCAGCAACATGCTGGCCGTGTTGGCCAGCCACACCGCCAACAACGCGAACGGCAGCGGCCGCAAACCCAGCTTGTTGGCCAGCGTGAGCACCACCGGGGTCAGCAACACCGCCGTCGTGTCCAGGCTCATCGCGACCGTCGTCAGCACACCCAGTGCGGCCACGACCAGATACAGGCGCACCGCTGACCCGCGGGCAGCCCGCGCACACACGGTCGCGGCGGCATCGAACACCCCAGCGCGATCCGACAGCTCCGCCAGCACCGTGATCGCCACAAGAAACCCCATGATCGGCGCACCGCGAGTCACCGCGACCTGCCGCGCCGCGCCCGCCGGAAGCCACCCTGTGACCATGACCAGCACGCCTGCGACACTCAGCAGCAGCCACGACGGCGCCCACCTGGTTAGCCGCCGCCATCCCATCCGCGCTGCAGCCGGGCTGCTCGCACGGTCCGCCGCCACCGAGGGTTTGCCGGACATCTGCAAAGCCTGACACGCGAAGCCACGACCGCCGTTACTGGGCATCCACACTTCGGGGTCGGTCCCGGGCAGTCCCGGCACATCGCCGCTCTCCATCTCGGTAGCCGAACGCGACGGCCGGGACAGGTCCGATAGCCGATCGGCTTGCGGCGCGAGGCTCTCCGCTCCGTCGCCTGCTTCGCGCGGCATAGGCTTCGCGAATGGTGGTTCCCAAGCTGAGCCAGGTCAACGTCGCGGTGCGGAACATGGATGCGATGGCCGGCTTCTATGAGTGCCTGGGGCTGCAGTTGGCTGCTGGTCACCCAGACTGGGCCGCCCATCACCGAAGCGCACGAAGCGATGGCGCGCCCGACGTCGAACTCGACAGCGTCGCGTTCACGTCCTCATGGAACGAAGGTTGGCATGGGGGCAGCGGCATCGTGCTGGGATTCGAGGTGCCCGACCGGGCTGACGTCGATCGCCTGTATGACGAACTGGTCGCAGCCGGGGCCACGGCCCAACAAGCTCCATACGACGCCTTCTGGGGTGCACGCTTCGCCGTACTCGCCGATCCAGAAGGCAACGCGATCGGCTTGACCAGTCCCTCGGACCCGGCGTATCGAGGTACGCCACCACCGCCGCCAAAGGCGGCCCGAAGGGCGTCCGACAGTCTGTCGCGTCGGGACGCCTTCGACGACCGGTGGGTCGGGTCAAGGCAGGAGGCATCGTCGTATCAGCTTCGTCGTGTCGGTCGGGCGCTCGAGGTTGGGGAGGTGGCCGGCCCAGGGCAAGTCGATGTGGACGCCTTGCGGCAGCTCGGCCACGAGGTGGTCGGCGACGGCTCGGAACCACGGTAGATCGAGGCCTCCAGAGACGACGGTGGCCGGGCAGGTGATGCGCGAGAGGTCGATCTCCGGTTCCTCCTGGTGCACCTCGTCACCAGCGGCGAGCTGCATGTGGAAGGCATGCGACTGCATCTCGGCGAACAGCTCCTGGGTCGCCTCGTCGACCTCCGGCTGCAGCCACATCTCGACGTTGAGGTCGGTCGCTGCGGCCACGTCGCCGCTGTGCAGCAGTCTGGTCTCCTGTTCGGCGAATGCGCGCAGCTCGGCGGTCGGCTCCACACCGCCGGCCGCGGCGCACAGCAGGACCAGGGCGCTCACCCGTTCCGGGATGGTGGACGCCACCTGCAGCGCGACGGCGCCACCTCCGGAGGAGCCCACCATCGCGAAGCGCTCCACCCCCAGTTCGTCCATGAGGCGCACCACGTCACCGGCGTGCGAGAACGATCCTGGGTTCAACGGCGAGCCGCCGTACCCGCGGAGGTCCGGTGCTACGACGGCGAAGTCGTCTCGGAGCTCGCGGATCTGAGGTCGCCACTGCCGGGCGTCTGCTGCCGTCGAGTGCAGCAGGAGTACAGCCGGACCTGTGCCTTCGAGCACGTGATGGAGGATCATGACGTCAGTGGTACCAGGGCGACGGTCACCCGGCTCGCTCTCCCAGCCAGTCCAGGCATGCTGCGCGACGTCCCGCAGGTCGATCCCCGACTGGGACAGCTCGCAAGTTAGCTTGCACTGATCACGTTCACAAGATAACTTGGACTTGTGCGCGGCGATCCGATCATCGCGGAAAGCGCTCGCAAGCACGGTGTCAGCGATGAGGACATCCTGCATGCGTACGCGAACCCGATCCGGGTCTTCGAACTAGACGAAGGCTTCACGATGGTCATCGGAGCCAATCGGGCGGCCATCATCTACGAAATCGGCGTCGTCGATGGCCAGTCAGCACCGGTCATCGTGCACGCAATGAGAGCCCGCGAGAAATTCTTGAGGTGATGGACATGCCCCGGTCGGTGCAAGAGATCCTCGACCACGCTGACGAACTCGCCCAACGGTTCGAGGAGTACGAGCCGTCGCCGGCCGATGAGCGAGATCCAGCGGTGTTCGCCGAACTACGCCGCGCAGTTCTATGGCGATCAGACGCCGAACGCACCATCCGAGACGCTGTCGCCCACGCTCGCGAACACGGCTACTCCTGGGCGTTCATCGGGTCTCTGATCGGCACCACCGGCGAGGCAGCCCGCCAGCGATACGGCCGCAAGCAACACGCTTGACGGACTCTCACGCCGCACCGGTTGACGATCCCTGACCGGTTACGGGCACGGCAGGAGACGCGACCCAGAACCCATCCGCATCAGGCATTGCTATCATGTGCTATCAGATGGAGGTGGGCCGAGATGACAGACGTTCTCATCCGCGAGGTGCCCGACGAAGTGATCACCGCGCTCGACGCGCGGGCGTCGCGGTTGGGGTTGTCGCGCAGCGAGTACCTGCGCCGACGCCTCGCCCAGGAGGTGATGGGCGACCCGCAGCAGGTGACCGCAGCGGACCTCGCCGCCTTCGCCGAGACCTTCTCCGACCTCACCGAGCCGAAGGTCATGAAGGGCGCTTGGGAGTGACGTCATGGCTCATCGACACCTCCGCTCTCGCCCGCCTGGCGCGTAGTCCCGACGCCGCGAAGTGGGCCGAGCGGATCGAGCGGGGTCTGGTACGCATCAGCACCGTGACCCGTCTGGAAGTCGGCTACTCGGCACGGTCAGGTCCAGACTTGCGCACTTCCACCCGTAAATCTCCACTGGCGTCGATGCCCGTGGAGTATCAAACACCGGCCACCGAAGACCGCGCCATTGAGGTGCAACTGCGTTTGGCCGACGTCGGGCACCACCGTGCGCCCTCGGTCGCTGACCTGATAGTCGCTGCCACCGCTGAGCTGGCCGGGCTGACCGTCGTCCACCTCGACAAGGACTTCGAGGTGATCGCCGAAATCACCGGCCAGCCGGTAGAGCGCCTTGTCGTGGCGTAAACGCGTTCCGGTCATGAATCGGTTTCTGACATGCGGAGTCGGTTCTCGAAAGCTGCTCTCATGGTCGCTGCTGATGCCCGGGAGCCGGTAGTCCTGGAGACCGAGCGGCTGCTTCTCGTGCCGCTGGACTCCTCCCGGGTCAAGGAGTTGGCCGCGATCTATGCCGATCCGCAGGTGGCCCGCTACATCGGCGCTGACCGGCTCACCACCCAAGGCACGAGGGACCAGGTGACCGCCTTCGAGCAGGTCTGGCGTGAACATGGATACGGTCAGAGCGCCCTGTTGGAACGGGCGACGGGCCGCATGATCGGCCGGGCCGGGCTACACCCATGGCCCAACTGGGACGAGGTGGAAATCGGCTACACCCTGGTTCGCGACCAGTGGGGACGTGGGTTGGCCCGCGAAGCCAGCCAGGTGTGGCTGCAATGGGCGCTGACCCACCTGACACGCAATCACCTCATCGCCCTCATCCAGCCGGCCAACGCCTCCAGTATCACGCTGGCCCAGCGGCTCGGGTTCACCTTCGACCGCCACGAGGTAACCCCTCGCGGCGACAAGGTGTCGATCTACCGACTCGACCGTCCCACGGCGTGAACACCTAGATGAGTGAGTCCTATTGATCAGTGGTCGTAGGCGATGAGGGATCGCTTGCTGGTCGCGCCGATGCGCCAGTTGTGCCAGATCGCCGCGGCCAGGGCCAGCAGGCGGGCAGCGACACGGGCGT
>JAABUS010000861.1_pt1 | contig 71939 bp, 81 predicted proteins | sample 5560161 | NCBI WGS metagenome assembly JAABUS01 (sample SAMN10711885, study PRJNA513376) | rock metagenome | isolation source: Antarctica rocks | place: Antarctica: Victoria Land, Trio Nunatak nord | collected 2016-01-04
AGTTTAAACTGGCGGCTATGGCTTCTTCCCGGCATTTGTCACCTCTCCTTCCTCTGACCGCAAGTCTACGGTCTTTCTTCGGAGAAGTTGACTTCGGTCGTGGTCCGGTCGAATGGGTGCACCCCACTTCGCCTCCGTCAAGAGCAACTCTCCCGCCTTGGTAAGGCGCGCCCCGCGGCTCGACCGGTCGAAGAGCTTCACGCCGAGCGCCTGTTCGAAGCGTTTGATCTGGTCCGAGAGCGGCGGTTGCGCTATGTGCAGCCTCTCGGCTGCGCGGCTGAAGTTCTGCTCCTCGGCCACGACCACGAAGTAGCGTAAACGACGGAGATCCATCGAAGACCCATACACCATGCACGCATTATACAAAAAACGTATATCTAGCTCGATGAATTAGTATTGGACATATTGGTCGGGTGGCGACAAAATGATACCAGTGGCAAGATTGGGGAAGGGAAAAGACGAATGACGCAGCAGGCCAGAGAAGAAACTGTCGGCCACGGACCGGATGTTCCCGGCATACATCCACCTTACCTGTACCCGGACTACAAGGCGACGCGCCTGCGGGCTCCGAAGAAGCCGCTCATCATCCTCCCGAAAACTCTGTCGGATACTACAGGGCCGGCTTACGGGCGCGACCTCATAGGAGAATTGGACAACGACCTCACTCGCCAGCACGCGGGTGAGCCATTGGGGGAGAGGATCATCGTTACGGGGCGGGTGTTCGACGGCGGCGGACGACCGGTACGGAACAGCCTGATCGAAGTCTGGCAGGCAAACGCCGCCGGGCGCTACATCCACAAGGCCGACCGTCACCCGGCCCCGCTCGACCCGAACTTCAGCGGCGCCGGGCGTTGTCTCACCGACGACGAAGGCCGTTACCGCTTCGTGACCGTAAAGCCGGGAGCATATCCGTGGAAGAACCACGACAACGCCTGGCGGCCGGCCCACATACACTTCTCCTTGTTCGGAGAGGCATTCAGGAGCAGGCTGATAACCCAGATGTACTTCCCCGGAGATCCGCTCTTCGAGCACGACCCAATCTTCCAGTCGGTGCGAGACCCGAAGGCGCGGCAGCGTTTGATCTCTTCCTTCGACCTGCACACGACCGTGCCGGAGTGGGTGCTCGGCTACAACTTCGACATCGTGCTCGAAGGCCGGGGCGCGACCCCGATGGAGAATCACTAATGGCCTCTGAACTCACCCCATCTCAGACGGTAGGACCTTTCTTCCACGATGCGCTTCTGGACGAGGATCGCTCGAAACTCGTCGACACCGGACATCCTTCGGCGATAAAAATAGAAGGCACGGTCCACGATGGAGCCGGAGATGTGGTGCCCGACGCGATGGTCGAGATCTGGCAGGCCAACCAGGCGGGACGCTACAACCATCCCGCCGACGACCGGGATGACCTGCCACTCGACCTCGAAAATTTCTCCGGCTTCGGACGCTCTGGTACCGGAGAAGGCGGCAAGTTCTCATTCGTCACGGTCAAGCCCGGCCCCGTCTCCGGTCCGGACGGCGGGATGCAGGCGCCGCACATCATGGTCTCCGTTTTCTCGCGCGGCCTGCTCAAGCGCCTCGTTACCCGCATCTACTTCCCCGACGAAGAAGATGCGAACGGGCGGGACCCCGTACTCTCGTCAATCGAAGACGAAGGCTATCGGAACACTTTGGTTGCCTACGCTGAAGGAGATATGCTGCGCTTCGACATCCACTTCCAGGGTGACGAGCAGACCGCGTTCTTCGAGTTCGCGGACTAGCGGGAAGACAGGAGATGGCAGAGGACCTGTTCGGGCCGATCTTCGTCCCCGATGAGTTTCGGGAGGCCGTCTCGGGAAGGACCTGGCTTCAGGCGATGCTCGACGCGGAGGCCGCGCTCGCGGCGGCGGAGGCGCGGGCCGGTTTGATCCTCCAGAAAGCCGCCGAAGCCATCGCCTCCCGATGCGACGCGAGCCTGTTCGACCCGGAGGAGATCGGCTGGAAGGCACGCGCCGCGGGCAACCCCGTCCCGCCGCTCGTTCGGGCGCTCACCGAAGAAGTCTCCAAAGTGTCCGAGGATGCCGCCCGGTACGTCCACAAGGGAGCGACCAGCCAGGACATCACGGACACCGCCGCGATGCTTGTCTCCCGGCGCGCCCTGGACTTGATCCTCATCGAAGCAGATGGGATAGCGGTGGCCTGCGCCCGGCTGGCCGGGACCCACCGGAACACCCTCATGGCGGGCCGGACGCTCCTCCAGCAAGCTCTACCGACGACCTTCGGCCTCAAGGCGGCGGGTTGGCTCGTCTCGATACTCGAAGCCCGGCGCGGGCTGTTCGATACGCGCGAGTCGGGCCTGGCCGCGCAGCTAGGCGGAGCGGCCGGGACACTAGCGTCGCTCGGCGGCTCCGGGACCTCCGTCCTCGAAGAGTTCGCGCGCGAGTTAGGCCTGAACGAGCCGGTCGTGCCCTGGCACACCGCGCGGTTCCGGGTCGCGGAGATTGGGGCTGTGCTCTCGCTTTTCGCAGGCGTACTCGGAAAGGTTGCGCTCGACGTGATCCTCATGGCCCAGACGGAGGTCGGGGAGGTCGCGGAGCCTGCCGGAGAGGGACGCGGCGGCTCCTCGACGCTTCCTCACAAACGAAACCCCATCCTGTCCGTGACAGCCGCCGCGAACGCGCGCCGGGTGCAGGACCTGTCGCGCACGCTGCAAGACGCGATGGTGCAGGAGCACGAGCGGGCCGCAGGCGCCTGGCACTCCGAGTGGGAAGCCCTCTCGGACGCGCTCGCCCTGACCGGCGGAGCCGCCGCCGCCGTGCGTGAGGTGACGGAGGGGTTAGAGGTACACCCGGAGAAGATGCGGGAGAATCTCGACGCTACTGGAGGTTTGCTCCTCGCCGAGAACGTCACCACGGTCGCGGCTGAGAAGCTCGGGCGGCTGAAGGCTCACGATCTCGTCGAGGCCGCCTGTCATCGGGCTTTGAGCGAGGGAGAGAGCTTGCGCGAGGAGCTTATAGAAGACCTGGAGATCAGCGAAGTCCTCTCCACGCAGGAGATCGACGCCGCCCTCGACCCGGTGGGCTACCTCGGGTCGGCGGGGGAGTTCGTGGACCGGGCTTTGAAACTCTATCGTGAGGAGGGACCAAAATGACGCTGGAGAGCGCAGTCGCCCTGAACCACCTTCTCGAAGGACCGGAGGACGCGCCCGTGCTGGTAATGGCTAACTCTCTGGGGACCACGTTGCGCATGTGGGACGAGCAGGCTCCAGCCTTTCGAGAACACTTCCGGTTGTTGCGCTACGACCACTGCGGCCATGGAGACTCACCCGTACCGCCTGGGCCATACACCATCGAAGACCTGGGGCGGGACGTGCTGGCGCTACTGGACCGGCTGGAGATCGAACACGCCTCCTTCTGCGGCCTCTCCATCGGGGGGATGGTCGGCATGTGGCTCGCCAGTGAAGCTCCCGAGCGCATCGACCGTCTGGCACTGTGTTGTACATCAGTCCGGTTCGACCCCGACGCGTACGACTCTCGCGCCCGGACGGTTCGGGCGGATGGCGTGGGAGAGATCGCCGACGCCGTCCTGGAGCGGTGGTTCACGCCCGCGTTCCACGAGAGCAGTCCGGAGGTCGTCGAGTGGGCCGGGCGGATGCTGCGCGACACTCCGCCGGAAGGATACGCGGGGTGTTGCGAGGCGATCCGGGACGCGGATCTGAGCGGTAGGCTCGGGACTATCCGCGCTCCCACGCTCGTGATCGCCGGGGCCGACGACCCGGCCGCGCCGGTGGACAAGGCGGAGTTTATCCGCGACTCGATCCCCGGCGCGCGGCTCGAAGTGGTGCCGCAATCGGCGCATCTGGCTAACGTCGAGCAGCCCGAAGCCGTAACGCAGGAGCTCCTGGCCCATATGCAACCGGCCCTGGAGGAGAAAAAATGACTCTGGACGACTCTACCCACGAGCGCGGGATGCGGGTCCGCCGCGAAGTGCTGGGCGACGAGCACGTCGACCGCGCCATCGAGCGCACCACGGACTTCACGGCGGACTTTCAAGACCTCATCACGCGCTACGCGTGGGGTGAGATCTGGAACCGCCCCGGCCTCGACCGCAAGACTCGAAGTTGCATCACCCTGACCGCGATGGTCGCGCTCAACCACCTGGAAGAGTTGAAGATGCACGTCCGCGCCGCCCTCCGCAACGGTCTCACGGAAGACGAGATCAAAGAAGTCCTGCTCCAGAGCGCCATCTACTGCGGGGTCCCCGCCGCCAACGCCGCCTTCGCAGCCGCCCAGAGCGTCCTGGCCGAAAAGCCAGAGAGCCCGTGAACAAACGAAGGAGGGAGTGATGAGCCAGACTATCCAACCACGAGACGTCGACTACCCGGTGGACCCGGACTTCGACCCGCTCGACCCAGATTACCTGGAGGACCCGTACCCGTACTACGCCAGGTTTCGCAAGGAAACTCCGATCTTCTACGCTCCGAAGATCGACTTCTGGGTCGTCAGCCGCTACGAGGACATACAGAACATCGTCAAGGACCCGGAGACCTTCTCGAACGTGAGGGTGCAGGAGCCGCTACATCCGATCACCCCCGAGGCTTTGAAGAAGCTCAAGGAGGGCGTGCGCGTAACTCCCACCACCTCTACCGCCGACCCGCCCCTGCACAAGCGCACCCGCAAACACGCCGCGAGGGCGTTCTCGGCCAGGCGTGTCGCCGGGCTCGAAGGACGTATCCGCGAGATAGCCAACGGCTTGATCGACTGCATGATCGAGGACGGACGCGCCGATCTGGTGGACAGGTTCGCCTTCCCGCTGCCTGCGGGTGTGGTGTTCAGCCTGATCGGCTACCCCGAGGAAGACACCGAGATGCTAAAGAGCTGGTGCTCGGACCGGCTCAAGCTAACCTGGGGACGACCTCTGCCCGAAGAACAACTCGAAACGGTCGAAAAGATGACTTCTTTCTTCGACTACATAGAGAACTTCGTCCACGAGCGGGCCGAAGACCTCCGAGACGATTACACCAGCGATCTCTTGAGGATTCGGGCCGAGGACGAGGACAACCTGAGCCTCCAAGAGGTTGTCAGTATCGACTACAGTCTCTCCTTCGCCGGCCACGAGACAACGACGAACTTGATCCTCAACGGCCTGCGCCAACTGCTCGCGCGGCCAGGGTTGTGGAAGGATCTGCGCGAGGATTCATCCCTGATCCCGAACGCCGTCGAGGAGACCTTGCGCCGCGACACCTCCGTGATCGCTTGGCGCCGCTCGACTACGCAGCCTGTGGAGATCGCCGGGGTGGAGGTGCCGGAAGGCGCGAGGCTCATGCTGCTACTGGCCTCGGCCAACCGCGACGAGAATGTCTTCGAGAATCCGGACGAGTTCGACATCCGGCGCAAGAACGCCTCCAAACACATAGCATTTTCCCACGGCATTCACTTCTGCCTCGGCGCGCCGCTGGCCCGGCTGGAGGCCCGCATCGCGTTCGAACTGCTGACGCGGAGGCTGCCCGACCTCCGGCTCTCCCCGCCCGACCAGACTTTCGAGTTCGACCCGAACATGTCGTTCCGCGGACCGAAGGAGATGTGGGCGGAATGGAGTCCTGCTGAGGCGACGTCCAGCGCGAACAACGGATAGCCGAAGGTACGGAGACTGGTTGGGCGACATCCGGAAAGAAAGCGAGAGGCAATGCACACACAGGTAGGAATCATCGGAGGTGGACCGGCGGGGACGCTACTTTCGCACCTGCTGCATCTCCAGGGCATCGACTCGGTCGTCCTCGAACTCCGAAGCCGCGAAGAGGTAGAGACGACGGTTCGGGCGGGTGTGCTCGAGGACGGGACGGTGGAGCTACTCAGGGATACAGGCGTCGGGGAGAGGATGGACCGGGAGGGGGCGGTCCACGAGGGAATTGAACTGCGCTTCGGCGGGCGCGGCCACCGCATCGACTTCGCCGATCTCACCGGCCGCAAGATTATGGTCTACGGTCAGCAGGAGGTCGTCAAGGACCTCTATAACGCTCTTCTGAAGGCGGGTGGCCAGATCATCTTCGAGGCGGCGGCCGTGGGGCTCGAAGACCTTGATACCAAGACACCGAAGATCCGGTTTCGGAGGAGCGCCTATCTCGACCTCGAAGCCGGGGCCATCCGCTTCCGCAAAGCCACAGAGGAGGAAGAACTCACCTGTGACTACATCGCCGGGTGCGACGGCTTCTTCGGCGCATCCAGGCCGGCCATCCCGGCGAAGCTCCGTAGGGAGCACGTGCGGACCTATCCTTTCGGCTGGTTCGGCATACTGGTTGAGGGACCGCCCGCGACGGAGGAACTTATCTACACCCTCCATGAGCGTGGCTTCGCCCTGGTCAGCACCCGCTCTCCCGAGATACAACGCATGTACTTCCAGTGCGACCCCGAGGACGACATAGCCAACTGGCCCGACGAGCGGATATGGGAGGAGATGCACGCGCGGCTCGCCACCGAGGATGGCTGGACGCTCAAGGAGGGCAAGATCTTCCAGAAGAACATCGTCGGGATGCGTAGCTTTATCTGCGAGCCGATGCAGCACGGCAGACTCTTCCTCGCCGGGGACGCCGCTCACATCGTTCCGCCGACCGGGGCCAAGGGCATGAACCTGGCCGTCGCCGACGTCCGCTTTCTCTCCCAGGCGCTAAGTGAATTCTACGAGTCGGGACGGACCGACCTCCTGGACGCGTACTCCGAGACGTGCCTCAAGCGCGTGTGGAGGGCGAGCCGGTTCTCCTGGTGGATGACCTCCATGCTGCACCGCTTCCACGATGACGACGACTTCCGGTACCGGCTCCAACTCGCCGAACTGGACTACGTAACGAGCTCTCGGGCCGCGGCGACGACCATCGCCGAGAACTACGTCGGAGCGGCTCTGAGTTGAGCGACCGGGCCACGAGCACGTGTGGAGGTTTCGCCATGACAAACGGAAGACTACGCCGTGCCGGTAAACCGGGACCATCCCGCTACCGGAAAGGAGACTGACAATTGAACGGAACAACGACCCTGCGTGAGGCGGTCGCGGAGTTGGTGCGCGACGGAGACTCAGTCGCCCTGGAGGGCTTCACGCACCTCATCCCAAGCGCGGCGGCCCACGAGATCATCCGTCAGAAGCGCGAGGACCTGACCCTCATCCGCATGACACCGGACTTGATCTACGACCAGATGATCGGGATGGGATGCGCCAGCAAACTCATCTTCTCCTGGGGCGGAAACCCCGGCGTCGGCTCCCTTCACCGCTTCCGGGACGCCATCGAAAGCGGCTGGCCCGAGCCTCTAGAGATAGAAGAGCACTCCCACGCCGGCATGGCCAACCGCTACGTCGCCGGAGCATCCAACTTCCCGTTCGCCGTGCTTCGCGGCTACGTCGGCACCGACTTGCCCAAAGTCACCCCCACCATAGCGCCCATAACCTGTCCGTTCACCGGCGAGGAGCTAATGGCGGTTCCGGCCCTCAACCCGGACGTGGCGATCATCCACGCCCAGCAGGCCGACCGGCGGGGTAACGTGGCGATCTGGGGGATCAGCGGCATCCAGAAAGAGGCCGCGCTCTCCGCCAGGCGTGTGATCGTCACTGTCGAAGAGGTGGTGGATGAGTTCGAGCCTCGTCCGTTCCAGATCGTACTGCCATCCGTAGCCATCGACGCAATAGCAGTCGAGCCCAAGGGGTCTCACCCATCCTACGCCGACGGCTACTACGACCGCGACAACTCTTTCTATGAGGCGTGGGACAAGATAAGCCGGGACCGGGAGCGGTTCACGGAGTGGATGGAGCGTCACGTCCTGGGCGTCGAGGACTTCGCCGAGTACTTGAAGAGCATACAAGCAGAGGAGGTGGCCCGATGACTGACACCAGCGCCGACGGCACAGCCCCTGGCAAAGCCAATAGCGACTACACGACCGACGAGATGATGACCGTGGCCGCCAGTCGTGAGCTAAAAGACGGCGCTGTGTGCTTCGTCGGAATCGGTCTTCCCAGCGAGGCGGCGAACCTTGCCAGGGCCACGCACGCGCCGGGTTGTGTCCTGATCTATGAATCAGGGACTCTAGGCGCCAAGCCCGATGTCTTGCCCCTCAGTATCGGCGACGGGGTGCTGGCCGAGCACGCTGACTCGGTAGTTTCGGTACCGGAGGTCTTTAACTACTGGCTGCAGGCAGGAAGGGTGGACGTCGGCTTCTTAGGCGCGGCGCAGATAGACCACTACGGGAATATAAACACGACCGTGGTCGGGGACTACGACTCACCAAAAGTGCGCCTCCCCGGAGCGGGCGGAGCGCCGGAGATAGCAGCATCGGCCAGAGAGGTGATCGTGATCCTGAGGCAAAAGCCCAGGGCGTTCGTCGATAAGCTCGCCTTCGTCACGTCGGTCGGCCACTACGAAGGCGGCGAGTCGCGCCAGAAGCTCGGCTACACCGGCGCTGGCCCGACGGTGATTATCACCGACCTCGGTGTCTTGAGGCCCGAGCCCGAGACCAAAGAGTTCACCCTCGCGGCCCTGCACCCCGGCGCGACCGCCGAGCAGGCCAGAGAGGCCACAGGCTGGGAGTTGAAGTTGGCGGAAAGTGTAACGACCACCGAGCCGCCGACCGACGAGGAGTTAAAGGTATTGCGCGACCTGAAAGCCCGTACCGAGGCGGCGAGGAAATGAACATACAAACAAAGTTCGACCGCGAAGGCCGAAACGGGCCTGCGGCCCAAAGGAGGAACTGACACATGGCTTACGGAGGAACCAATGAGGCCTGGATCGTTGAGGCAGTACGCACGCCCATAGGTAAGCACGGCGGTTCCCTGAGCACCGTCCGTCCCGACGACCTGGGGGCTGTCACGCTAGAGGCTGTTATGGATCGCGCCGGGGTGCCGCTCTCGGAGGTCGAGGACGTCTACTTCGGATGCGCCAACCAGGCCGGAGAAGACAACCGCGACGTGGCGCGCATGTCGCTCTTGCTCGCTGGCTTCCCAGAGACGGTGGCGGGGGCCACGATCAATCGCCTGTGTGGATCCGGCCTGGAGGCAGTGTCGAACGCCGCGCGGGCGATCATGCTCGGCGAGGCGGACGTGTACGTCGGAGGCGGAGTAGAGTCGATGAGCCGCGCTCCGTTCGTGATGCCCAAACCCTCCCGAGCCTTCCCAACGGGCCACACCACTATGTACGACACCACCCTAGGCTGGCGTATGGTCAACCCGAAGATGGAAGAACTGGGTCACACCGACTCCTTAGGCATGACCGCCGAGAACCTGGCCGAGGCACGGTTCGAGGTAACGGCCGAAGAGCAAGAGCCCGAGAAGCTCGCCGACGATTACGACATCTCCCGCGAGGCGCAGGACCGTTTCGCCCTGCGTAGCCACCAGAAGGCCGTGGCCGCGACGGACGAGAAGAGGTTCCGGGATGAGATCGTCCCCGTCACCGTGAAGACCCGCAAGTCCGAGACTGTCGTAGAGGCTGACGAAGGCCCCCGCCGAGACGCCTCCCTGGAGAAAATGGCGAAGCTCCGTCCCGCCTTCACGAAGGAAGGCAGCGTAACAGCCGGCAATTCAAGCACCCTGAACGACGGTTCGGCCGCAGTGCTGGTGGTCTCCAAGGCGTACGCCGAGGCCCACGGCCTCGCACCCCTGGCGAAGATAAAGAGCATGGCGGTAGCTGGAGTCCCGCCGCGCGTCATGGGCATAGGGCCGGTACCCGCCACGAAGAAGGCGCTCGATAGGGCGGGCCTCACGCTCGACGACATCGGACTAATCGAGCTGAACGAAGCCTTCGCCGCGCAGAGTCTCGCGGTCCTGCACGAATGGGGGATGGATCCCGAGGATGAGAGGCTGAACCCCAACGGCGGAGCAATCGCCCTGGGACACCCGCTCGGGGCATCGGGAGCGCGTATCCTGACCACCCTGCTGCACGAGATGGGACGCCGGACCGACGCGCAGTTCGGACTGGCGACGATGTGCATAGGAGTAGGGCAGGGCATCGCGATGGTCGTCGAGAGAGGGAGCTGAATCTCGATTATAACGTGGGGGAATTACATTCTTTCCTCGAAAGTTAGCCGCGGCCGGCTACCGGCTACTCAAGACGAGGTTCTGGGCGATCGATAGCACGGCTCGCGTTCCTAGATGCGCTGCTTCCGGCTGTGTCCGAGGTGCTCACCGAGCCGCTGTTCCACGTGCTGGAGGTGCAGCCCGCGATCACGTTCACCTACGGAGGCTTGCGAACAGAGGAAAACGGCGGCGTCTTCGACCATGACGGTACGCGAGTCGATGGCCTTCGGGCTGCCAGGGTGGACGATGGCGGGTTGTCGAAGTGGACATATGCGGGCGGCCTAGCACTTGCATTTATCATCGGCCGGAGGACAGGAGCACGCGCTCCCGCATCGTGAGAAGTCAGGTAAGATCCGGCACGCCATCTATAATGGCGGATGCGTTGAAGAAGACGAATGATCTGGTGAGGACGTAGAGGAATGATCAGCGGAAAAACGAGACTACTGGCTCTGATCGGGCAACCCGTCGGCCACAGCCTGAGTCCCGCGATACAAAACGCCGCCTTTGCCGCCGACGACCTGGACTATGTCTACGTCTGCCTGGACGTGGACCCCGCCGACCTGTCCGCGGCGGTGAAGGGCATGTCCGCTCTGAAGTTCCGTGGTTTCAACATCACCATGCCGCATAAACGGGCGATGATCCCGCTGCTGGACGAATTGGACGAGGGAGCCCGCATCTCCGGGGCGGTCAACACCGTCGTGATCGAAGACTCAAAGCTCCGCGGCTACAACACCGATGGGGGAGGGATGGTCATGGCCTGCCGGGAAGCCGGCATCGAGCTCTCAGGCCGGAGTGTCCTGATCCTGGGCGCCGGTGGCGCCGCCGCCGCCATTGCCATCGCTTTTGGTGATGCGGGGATCGGTGAACTGCGCATCGCCAACCGGAGCGTGGAGCACGCCCTACAGTTGCGGGACAAGCTGCGCGGAGCGGGGATGGAGAAGGTCGAGGCCCATTCTATCGACGCGCTTGACGAGATGGTCCCGCAGGCGGAGGTCGTCGTCAACACGACGCCTCTAGGGATGAAAGAAGCGGACTCTCTGCCGGTGCCGCCCGAATGCGTTAGAGAAGGCCGGGCGTTCTGCGACGCGGTCTACCGTCCGGGCACGGAGACGCAACTCGTCCGGCTGGCCCGCGAGCGGGGTGCTCGCATCGTTGCCGGGGAACGGATGCTGCTGTATCAGGGAGTGCTGGCGCAGAAGCTCTGGACCGGTCGCGAGCCGAACGTGAAAGCGATGGACAGGGCCATCTCCTCAAGGCGATCGTCAGGTCTACCTTAGATCTACCTCAGTACGGGGGCGCCTTCTGGTCCTGATCACGAGGATCTGACAGTTTGCCCGCCGGGAGATGCGCTCCGAGAAGCCAGCCCAAATATTCACTCGAACCACGGATGCCTGTAACTACCCGTCACGATCAGGACAGCGCCTAGTTCTTCAGCCAGAAATCGAACTCTTCTCCGGGCTTCCATCCCGTAGTGCGAGGCCACGACAGCGTCGCCGCCGAGGAAAGCCCGGTGTGATTTTAGCGTTCCGCGGTTTGCGATAGGATCTCACCCATCCGTTCTAGAGCCCGGCATATATTCTGGCGCGAGTTGGCGTAGGAGAACCGCAGGTGTCCCTCTCCGTGGTGTCCAAATCCCGTGCCGGAGAGGCAGGCGACACCAGCTTCTTGCAGGAGCAAGTCAGCAAGCTCATTCGCGTTATAGCCACTGTCCGTGATCCGGGGAAATGCGTAGAAGGCACCCTGGGGCGTGGCGCACTCGACGCCGGGTAGCGCGTTCAGGCCGGTGACCATCAGGTCGCGGCGAGCCCGGAATTCGGCCAGCATTTGCTCCACGCTCTCCTGTTGCCCGGTAAGGGCTTCGAGGCCCGCGTACTGCGTGGCGGCGTTGGTGCAGGAGTTGGAGTTGACCTGCAACGTGGCGACTTCGGCGGCCAGAGGTTCGGGCATCACGCCGTAGCCGAGCCGCCAGCCGGTCATCGCGTAGGTCTTGGAGAAGCCATCGAGGATTATGGTGTGTCCGTCGGGGCCGAGGTCCGGCTCCGAAGTGATGCTGGCGAACTGGCCGGAGTAGATGAGGCGCGAGTAGATCTCATCGCTCAACACGAACACGTCGGAGCGTTCGCGCAGGATATCCGCGAGCCCCGACAGGTCTTCGGACGTCAGAACACCGCCGGTCGGGTTCGCGGGGGAGTTGAGGATCACCAGCTTCGTGCGGTCGCTCAGGCCAGCGCGGAACTCGTCGAGATCGAGGCGGAAACCTTTCTCCTGGCGTAGCGGCAGGAAGACCGGCTTGCCACCGGCGAAGTTGACCATCGACTCGTAGATCGGGAAAGCTGGACTCGGCAGCAAGACTTCATCGCCTTCTTCGACGAGCGCCAGGATGGTGAAGAACATGATCGGCTTCCCGCCCGGCGTGACGACGACCTGCTCGGGACGGACCGGGATGCCGCGGCTTCGCGCCACGTCTGCCGCGATAGCCTCGCGCAACTCGGGGATACCGGCGGTGGGCGTGTAGTGGGTATGCCCGTCGCGCAGCGCCCGGCAGCCCGCCTCGACTATGTTTTCGGGAGTGGGGAAGTCGGGCTCACCGATCTCCAGGTGAATGATCTCTCGTCCCTGTGCCTCCAGAGCTTTGGCCTTCGCCAGCACCGAGAAAGCCGTCTCGGTACCCAGACGCTCCATCCGTTTCGCCAGTCTCACCCCGGTTATCCTCCTCTTACACTGAATTCGTCCTGGCCCATTACACCACACGCTATATATAACCGGGTCGTAAGTGTCGCCGCGCCGCGCGTCTCCCAGGACAGGCTAGAATATGCCGGTCAACTATTGGAGAGGTTTGTTTTTTGGATACGCGGAGCAACGGAATGAAAAACGGATTGCCCTTCGAGCTTGGGGCTTTTGATCTCGACGGTACCGTCCTGCGGCGGGACATGGTTATTACGCAGAAGACCATCGCGGCTTTCGACAAACTACGGGAGCATGGGTTGCGCCTCGTGGTGGCGACGGGGCGGCGTTACGAGAGCGCCCAGGAGCACGCGGAGCGGCTGGGCTTTGGCGGGGAAGACCCCGTAATCTGCTACGGAGGGTCCATGATCCGGCGCATGAACGGCGAGACGATCTTGCACCGCACTCTACCCAGAGACCTGAGCATCGAGGCTCTGGAGTGGGCGGCGGAGAGAGGACTTCACACCCGCATCTTCATGGACGACGCGATAGTCGTCTCCTCCAAACCACCGACGACGTTCGAGCACATGCCCGCTCCGGGCGAGCCGAGTATCTCCGCGGTCGATTCTCCGGCCGATTGGCTTCGGCACGCGGAAGAGGAGCCTACGAAGCTCGTGATCGTTGACACCCCAGACGGGGTCGAGCGCTGGTTGCGCGAGGCGCAGGAAGCGTTCGATGGGCGCCTCTTCGTCACCCGCAGCCTGCCGCACTACGTGGAGGTCAGCGGCCTCCAGGGCACCAAGTCGAACGCGCTGGCGGTCCTGTGCGAGAGGTGGGGAGTAAACCCAGCGAGAACGCTGGCATTCGGAGACGCCGACAACGACATAGACATGCTCCGCTTCGTGGGTCATGGCGTCGCCGTCGGAGGGATGACCCGCGAGGTCCGCCGGGCCGCCGACGCCGTCACGCTGCCGGTGAACGAGGATGGGGTGGCCGCCTACGTGGATGAGTTGCTCGGAGCCCTGTAGTGCCGGAGCTTCCCGAGACGACCGTAATCTCCCAGGACGTAGCCGCCCTCGCCTCAAGACGCGAGGTGCTGCGGGCGGCGGTCTTCCGGCCGGACGTAACGAACGTCGAGCCGGAGGAGTTCACGCGGCGGCTGGCGGGGAGGACGCTCCAGGGTACGGGACGGCGCGGCAAGATCATTATTCTCGACTTCGGTGGCGTCGTGGGAGTCGTACACCTGGTCATCTCTGGGCGTGTGCTGCGTCTGCCGGAGTGGCAAGAACCAGACCGGATGAACACGGCGGTGCTGGAGTTCGAGGGTGGCGTGGTGCTCGCCTTCACCCGGCTCTGGCTCGGGTACTTCGACCTCTACGAGCCGGGCGAGGAAGAAAAGCACCCTCTCATCTCACGCCTCGGGCCAGATCCATTCTCGGAGGATTTTACCGTGGAGTACCTGGCTCAAGCCTTCCGCCGCAAGGCGAGCATGAAGGGTCTTCTGCTCGACCAGTCCGTAATTGCGGGTCTCGGCAACATCTATGTGGACGAGGTGCTCTTCGCGGCTAGAGTCCATCCTACACGCAAAGCCAATACCTTGAGCCAGGAGGAGATCGAGAAGGTCCACGCCGCGTCGCGCGACATCCTGCGTCGCGCCATCGAGCTTCGGGGTACTACCTTCGACTCCTATCACGACGCCTTCGGCGAGACCGGAAAATTTCAGCATCAACTCAAGATTTTTACCCGCGCGGGCGAGCCTTGTCTGGTGTGTGGGACGGAGATCGTCAAGTCCCGCGTCGCCGGACGCGGCACGCACGTCTGCCCGGTTTGCCAGCCACTATAGCGGACGGATCACGACACCCTCATAACGTCTTCGCGGGCCCGACGCGCTAGTGCCATGTTTCCTGGAGCTACACCTCGAATAAAGCTCCGATGTTGCTACAAGAGCATCCGCTATCCGCCAGTCTTGCCCGCTTTGTCTTTCGGTGTTTTGGAAGCGGGGCCTAGCACTTTCGGGTTCTTGTTTGCCAGGTCTCGGGCTTTACCGTAGGCGTCCTCGGCCTTCTTGTAGCCGTCGCTTACCTGGGAGAGTATGTCCAGGGCGTCCTTCCGCTGGTCTTTCAGGGCGGGGTCCTTCTCCAGGATGCCGTAGAATTGGATCTCTTTGGCCTCGGCTGAGATCTGAGCGTCCATCGCGTCGGACAGCAGGCTCGCGTATTTCTTGACGGTGGAGTCCACATCAAGGTCCTTCACACCGTCTAGAGAACCCCTGGCGTCTTGCAGGTTACCGCGCGCCTCCTGAAGAGTGTTCTTGGCCTGGGTGATGTCCTTTTTCTCCTTCGAGGGATCATCGCCGGACTCGACTTTTTTCTTTACGTCAGCGTAGGTGTTGCGGGCCTTCTCGAAGAGCTTGTTGTGCTTGGCTATGGAGTCGTTCGCATCCGCGACGGCGGTATTCGCTTTCTCGCGAGGATCGCCCGTGATGTTCGAGCATCCAGCCAGCAACACGAGTGCTGAGAGCATTATTACAACGATTAGCGCATAACGGTTTATCATGTGTGACATGAGTGAAGCAAGTCTACCGCCTTTCAGGTCGATCTGGCTGCGATTCTCTCCGTCGGGATTGCTTAAACGCCCGTTTGGGAGACTCACTGGACGACTGCGGAACCGTAGAGAAGAAGATACTGCGCCGGACCCCAGACTTCGTGCTCGCGCCGGCGAAGCTATCCAACTTCACGCCGAAACGCGCGCCTCGCTCTTCGAGAGAGCGGCGCGTCTGCGGGAGAAGGCCGAGAGGCTGGAAAGCTCCGGCACGCCGAGCGAGAGCGCCCTCAACCGAGCCGAGCGCGCGGAGAGGGAGGCGGAGCTTGGTCTCGCCGATCTCCGCGGCGCGTTCGTAGCTTCCAACGGCGAGGAAGGGCGGAGAGCTTTCGACTCGGAGGTCGAACGCCGTTACCCGATGCTCAGAGTCCCAGACGCTAGTCTCTGACGCTTGCTTCGCTCCCCCCCGCGCGCACCTTGTCTAATCGTTAGAGCCCAGAGAGCCGGCAGCCTCTTTAGCCAGCCTGCGTGCCTCAGGGCCGGTCTTCGGGTTTAGAAACAGGAAGCCCACGGCCGCCGCGAGGATCAACAACAGCAGCTTGCCCGAGCCACCATCCTTGACTTTTTCTCCCCGTACCCGCTTGCCGCCTTCCTGCGCGGCGCCGGCCGCGGCTTCGATGCTCGAGCGAAGCCTGTCGTCGTCCCAGAGCTTTCCGAGCACTTCTTTCGGGCTCTCGCCGGAGACGTCGTCCAGGATCTCACGGGTCGCCGCAATGAAGTCGCGGATGTTGTCCCGGAGGTCGTCGTCGTAGAGTAAACGCTCGGCTATGGGCCTGGCCCCCGTGAGGAAGCCGGCTATGGCCGCGGTTGGGATCAACGATGTCGCCTCGGACTGTGCTTTTAGCTTCTCTGCCCGGCTCTTTCTGCCAAACACCTTTTGTACCTTCCTCTCTCCGCTTTCATCGACTTTCGTGCGCTGTATCATACCCGTTTTGTGTGTTCTCTATCCGATCTCACTCGCCCCGAGCGGCTGTATCCGTATTCTCAACTCCTCGCCATCGACCTTCAAGCTCTCGGAATCGCTCTCGGAGACGCCATCGAGGCTGAGATTCTTCGCTAGCACCTCGTTCTTGAAGTAGCCGCCCCAGCGTCCTCCGAGCAACTCCGCGACCCGTTCGCTGCCCGACAGGCTTACGGAGACGTTTTCTTCTATCTCGAAGCCCTTATCCCGGCGCAGGTTCTGCACCTTATGGACCAACTCCCGAACGAGACCCTCATCGATGAGGTCCGGCCCCAACTCCGTCCGCAACGCGACGGAGAGGTCTTGATCCCGCTCCAGCGCGTACCCGGACCTCTCCGTCGGCTCCACCAGCAACTCCTCAGGGGAAAGCGGGATGTCCTGGCCGTCCACGCTTACCGAGATGTCTTGCCCGGCGGCGGCGCGAGCGCCGACCTCGGTGGGCGCTTCCGCGAGCGCCGCCCGGATGCCGGGGACGAGCTTGCCGTACTTCGGACCGACGACACCGAGGTTCGGTTTGAGATCGTAGGCCACCACGTCCTCCACCTCCCCGAAGCGCATCTCCTTGACGTTTAGTTCGTCGAGAACGATCTCTTTCAGACTCTCCACGCCGTCGCGGAAATCGTCGCTCCCATCGCCCGAGGTTTCACCGACGACCACGACTTCCCGCAGCGGCTGGCGAGTCTTTATAGAGGCGGAGTTGCGTGCGGCCCGTCCGAGGGCGACGACGCGACGCGCCGCCGACATCCGCTCCGAGAGACTCTCGTCGATAAGAGCCTCATCAACCACCGGCCACTCCGCTAGATGCACGCTCTCCGGGGCATCGTCGTCGGTGTTTACAACGAGGTTCCGGTACAGCGACTCGGCGACGAACGGGGTGAAGGGCGCGGTGAGTTTGGCGACGGTGGTCAGACATTCGTACAGGGTCGAGTGGGCCGCCTTCTTGTCCACGTCGTCTTCGCCCTTCCAGAACCGGCGGCGGCTGCGCCGGACGTACCAGTTCGAAAGCTCGTCAACGAACTCCCCGATGGCTCGTCCAGCCGCTGTGATGTCGTAGGCGTCGAGCCGCTTCGTAACCGTCCGAACCGTTAGCTGAAGCTCGGAGAGCGCCCAGCGGTCCATGAGGCTACGCTGCTCGGGCGCGACGTAGTCTTTAACCGGGCCGAAGCCGTCTATGCGGGCGTAGGTCACGAAGAAAGAGTAAGTGTTCCAGAGGGTGAGGAGGTATTTGCGGACTGATTCGTCGACTTGATCTTCTGAGAAGCGCCGCGTGTTGCCAGGGCTCGTCGCGGTGTAGAGCGTCCACCGCAGGGCGTCCGCGCCTTGCTTGCCGAAGATCTCCCACGGATCGATGACATTCCCAAGAGACTTGCTCATCTTCTTACCCTGAGAGTCCAGGATGTGTCCGAGGACCAGGCAGGTCTTATAGGAAGACTTGCCGAAGAGCATCGTCGAGACGGCGAGCAGCGAGTAGAACCATCCCCTCGTCTGGTCCACGGCCTCGCAGATGTAGTCCGCCGGGAACTGTCGCTCGAACTGCTTCGTGCCCTCGACGCCACTGTGCGGGTAGGCCCACTGGGCGAACGGCATGCTCCCGGAGTCGAACCATACGTCGAGCACCTCCGGGACGCGGATCGCCTCCTCGCCGGTCTCGGGGTGCTTTATGCGAACCTCGTCTATGTAGGGCCGATGCAGGTCGTCCGGAACGGGGCCTATCGCCAGTTCCCGCAACTCCTCCGCGCTGCCGACCACGACCGTCGCGCCGGACTCTGTGCGCCAGATCGGCAACGGCGTTCCCCAGTAGCGCTCGCGGCTGAGAGCCCAGTCTATGTTATTCCTCAGCCAGTCGCCGAAGCGGCCCCACTTTATGTGGTCCGGGACCCAGTTGATCCCCTCGTTCTCCGAGAGCAGGTCGTCTAGCACCGCCGTGGTCCTGGCGTACCAGGCTCTCTTTGCGTAGTACAACAGCGGCGTACCGCACCGCCAGCAGTGCGGGTAGGCGTGCTCGTATTCCTCTGCCCGGAAGAGCACGCCGCGCTCCCGCAACTGCTCGACCAGACCAGGGTCCGCGTCCTTCACGAACTGTCCCGTGAACGGCCCTACCCGCTCGTCGAACGTCCCGTCGGGCTTCACCGGATGGATCGTCGGCAGCCCGTAGCGCCGTCCGACTCGCGCGTCGTCCTCACCGTAGGCTGGTGCGGTGTGGACGAGGCCGGTCCCCTCGGTAGTCGTCACGTACTCGCCGAGGACGACGGTCCACAGGTTCTCGGACGCCTCGACGGGTATGTAGTCGAACGGCCGACGGTACTTCTTGCCTTCCAGGTCGCGGCCATTTGTTTTGGCGAGTACGTGATGTTCGCCCTCGCCGAGTACCTTATCGAGGAGTTCGGTGGCGATCACCAGCCGCTCGCCATCCACTTCGACGGTCGCGTACTCGACCTCCGGGTGGACGGCGACGGCGGCGTTGGAGATCAGAGTCCAGGGAGTCGTTGTCCAGATGAGGAGACTCGTGCCTTCCTCGTCCACCAGCGGGAGCTTGACATAGACGCTCGGGTCCACGACGGGGTCCGGGTACTGCTGGTAGCCGAGGGCCACTTCGGCGGCGGAGAGTGACGTTTGATCTCTTGGGCAGTGCGCGCTGACTTTGTAGCCTTCGTAGAGCAGGTCCTTCTCGTATAGTGTCTTGAGCGCCCACCAGACGCTCTGTATGTAGGAGTTGTCGAGTGTCTTGTATGGGTCGTCCATGTCTACCCAGAAACCGAGGCGTTCGCTCATCTTCTGCCAGTCCTCGACGTAGCGGAAGACGGATTCGCGGCAGAGCTTGTTGAACTCCTCGACACCGTATCGCTCGATGTCGTCTTTGCCGGTGAGACCCAGTTCCTTCTCTACTTGAAGCTCCACTGGGAGCCCGTGAGTGTCCCAGCCACCCTTCCGCTCGACGCGGTAACCCTGCATGGTTTTGTAACGCGGGATCAAGTCCTTAAAAGCCCTCGCTAGAGCGTGGTGGAATCCGGGCCGGCCGTTGGCCGTTGGCGGTCCCTCGTAGAAGACGAAAGGTTTATCCTTAGGGCGGCTCTCGACGGATTTTTCGAACGTCCGCTCCTTTTGCCAGAAGTCTAGTATTTCCTCTTCCAGCTTCGGGAACTCTACCTGTGACCGCACCTTTTCGAACGCCATGCTCTCTCCTCAATATAAAAGCTCCCGTCCCACGGACGGAGCGAGACTTCACTCCACCATAGGGACGGGAGCCGGAAAAGGCTCTCGCGGTACCACCCTATTTGTCCGGCACTCCCGGACCTCTCATGCGCTGCGGCTCTCGCCAGGGCGTCCGCTGTAACGGGCTTACCCGGCCGGTCCTAATAACGCCTGGGCCAGCTATCGCTGGCGCTTCGCTTTCAGCCGACGGCTCGGGGAGGATCTTCGGGCCGCGTCCCGCGCCGGGCTTCACACCACCCCCGGCTCGCTCTGGCGGGAATCCGCGACCGTACTCGTTCCCTTCATCGCCTGTAAAGAGCTTTGTAGCCCGGAAAGACGAGCCTGTCAAGCGGGAGGCCGCCGGGTTGATCCGGGGATACGCGAATATCGTAACCATAACGTAAGAGTCGTGTAAGGATTTAGTGGCAAACTCTATCCAGAATGGTATTCGAGCGCCTGAGACTCGAAACAGTAGCCAGATGATACGGGAGAGCGGTTGTGAGTAATAAGTTTAGAGCGGGAATTGCCGGGGCGGCCGGGGCCGTGGTCGCCTTTGGCCTCGCTGAGTTGGTTCACGGAATCTACGATCCCGTCCCCTCGGTGTTCGTGTCTCTGGCGCAGAGCTTTATCGAGTTGACGCCGGGCGGGTTCGCTACGAAGGCCATAGAGACGCTCGGCACGGCGGACATTCCGATTCTGGTCACGTCTCTGGTGATTGGCGCGCTGGTAGTAGCCGGGCTCCTGGGCATCTTGAGCCTCAGACGCCCCTTCGCCGCGCTCGCCGTAGTGGGTATCCTGGCGGTAGTCGCTATCGTAGCCGCTTTCGCGCAGCCATTTGTTTCTCCGGTTGCGACGGTCGTCACCGTGGTGGCGGCGTTGGCGGCGGGCTGTATCGTCACCCGCGCCTTGTTGGCCGCTGCGGGTCTCACTGTCGCCGGTGCGTCTCCGAAGGGTGGCTCCACGGCCGCTGACGAGATCCCTTATTCTCCGGCCGTCAGGTCCAGAGAGGCGCACTCCGAGGAAGGGATAGCGGTAAACCGTCGGAACTTCATCGTCCTCAGCGGTGGTGCGGCGGTGGCGGGACTGGCTGCCGCCGGCGTGGGACGCGTGCTGGCCGGCAAGGCGGGGCAGGAGGCAGCCGCCCCCAAGCGGTTGAAGTTCCCAACCGAGCCCGCATCCAATAAGAAGGCCGTCACGCACGAGACTCTGCAGAAACCGCCCGCGGATGCTTCCATCGACGTGCCGGGGATGCTGCCCTTGATCACTCCGGCCAAAGACTTCTACCTTATAGACACGGAACTCTCCTCGCCCCGGATAGACGTTAATAAGTGGACGCTGAAGGTAAAAGGCGCAGTGGACAACCCGATAGAGCTTTCATACAAGGACCTTCTCGGCATGTCCACCCGCGAGGCGGACATTACGCTCTCCTGCGTCTCGAACAACGTAGGCGGCGGACTGATCTCTAACGGACGCTGGACCGGCGTCTTGCTCTCCGACGTGCTCAAAGAAGCCGGTGTGAGCCGGGACAAAATAACCCGCGCCTCCGAACAGCTCGTGGGGCGGAGCGTGGACGGCTGGACCTCGGGCTTCAAGACGAAGCTTGCCCTCGACGGCCGTGAAGCGCTGGTCGCCTTCGGTCTGGATGGCTCCGAGCTGCCCATCAAGCACGGCTATCCGGTTAGGCTGGTCGTGCCAGGCTTGTATGGCTACGTCTCGGCGACCAAGTGGATTTCCGAGATAGAACTAACGAACTGGAACTTCGACGCGTACTGGATCCAACGAACCTGGTCCAAGGAAGGCCCCATCAAGACCGAGTCCCGTATCGATACCGTGAAGAACGGCGACAGATTCTCCGCCGGCAGCACCGTACATATTGGCGGCGTCGCCTGGGCTCCACATCGAGGCATCAGTAAGGTCGAGGTCTCCACCGACTACGGCAGGACCTGGAACGAGGCGCGACTCGCCAAACAACTCGACGCGGACACCTGGCGGCAGTACGTCTACAACTGGGACGCAAAGCCCGGTGACCATACTCTCCAGGTACGCGCCACCGACGGCGAAGGCCACACCCAGACGGACAAGGTGTCCCGGCCGCACCCCTCCGGCGCGAGCGGATACCATTCTATCAACGCCTCCGTGTCGTGAGCAAAACCTCTCGAAAAGGAGAGCATGGTCTTTACCCGAGTAACCTTTAACCGTAACTTCAAGTTAAAGCCGTAGATCGGAGAAAACGTATCTGATGGGTGAAAAAGCGGTTCTGTAACCAAAGTGTTGCCACTCTGTAACGAAACCGTAACGTCACGGCAAGCATACCGTAACACGATGCGAGTATATTGAGTTCTACCGAGCCCCGGCCGATGGGACATTCCCCCCTCCAGATCTCATCGGTCGGGACGGTGTTTTTCGTAAGACGCCTTCCATTTCTCTCGTTACCGGGAGGGTTGCTGATGGCAGGTTGCGTTAATGAAGATTAACAAACTTCACTCCTTTGACCTCTCACCTTCTGAAGCGCGTAAGTTGCAGGCCGAACTTGCTCCAAGGGTTGTAGCTGAACCGGAGCTAGACCTCGGCAAGATGAGGTATGTGGCGGGCGCGGACGTATCGACGCAGGGTGATGGGGCCTACGCGACGGTGGTCGTTCTGGATTTTCCGGGGCTTTCGGTCGTGGAGGTGCAGGGTTTCGAGGCGCGGCTCGAATTTCCTTACGTGCCGGGGCTATTGTCTTTTCGAGAGATACCGTCGCTCCTCGGGGCTCTGGAGAAAATCGAGACTCCGGCGGACGCTATCATCCTGGACGCGCAGGGGCGCGCCCACCCGCGCCGGATGGGCTTCGCCTCGCATATAGGACTCTTCGTGGACGTACCAACGGTGGGATGCGCCAAGAGCCGCCTCGTCGGAGAGTTCGAGGAGCCGGGGGAGAAGAAGGGGAGCGCTACAGACCTCGCGCATCGGGGAGAGGTTGTAGGGAAGGTGGTGCGGACGCGGGATCGGGTCTCGCCGGTCTACGTGTCGGTCGGGAACAGGACGGACCTGGGTAGTGCCGTGGAGTTGGTTCTGGCGTGCTGCACGAAGTACCGGCTGCCAGAGACGACGCGTGAGGCCCACAACGCCGCTAACAAGTTGCGCCGGGGCGAGGACCTAACCCCGCCGCTGTTTTAGACCACTGACTATAGCGCCGATATTAAATGAGTGTTACCTTGACCGCATTGAGAACATTCGTGGAGACCCATAAAGGGGACTCTTCGAAAACGGAGGGATGCAAAATCATTAGAAAGGAGTGCTCTTGGCGCCTAACGAAGGTATAAGGACGCTGAGTCGCCGTGATTTCCTGAAGTTGAGTGGGGCCGGTCTGACCGGCGCGGCTCTCCTTGGAGTGGCGGGCTGCGGCGGCGGTGGGACCATAAACGGCGGGCAGGGAGGCTCCGGCGGGGGCGGAGGAAACACCTTCGTCTTCGGGCGCGGGGCGGACTCGGTAACACTGGACCCGCCGCACACCACGGACACCGAGTCGTCAAAGGTTACCCGCCAGATCTTCGACGGCCTCCTCGACTTCGCGCCGGAGACCACCGACGTGGCGCCGGCGCTCGCGACCGAGGTTCCGAAGCCCGAGAACGGCGGCAAGGAATACACCTTCAAGCTGCGCAAGGGCGTCAAATTCCACGATGGAGAACCTTTCAACGCGGACGCGGTGGTCACAAACTTCGAGCGGTGGCGGTTCACGAAGAACCCGCTGCACAAGGGCGGCGGCAGCCAGGGTGGAGACTTCTCCTACTACCAGGCGCAGTTCAATGGCTTCGACGGCGACTCGATCATCAAGAAAGTCGAGGCGCTGGATGACTACACGGTAAAGATCACCCTCGGCGAACCTCAGGGACCATTCCTGCGCAACATCGCGATGAGCAACTTCACGATGGCCTCTCCGAAGGCGCTCAAGAAGGACGTCGAAAACTTCTGGCAGAACCCTGTCGGGACCGGGCCGTTCAAGTTCGTCTCCTGGGACAAGGGTTCCGAAGTCCGGCTGGAGAAAAACAAAGACTGGTGGGGTTCGAAGCTGCCGGCCTCCGAGGGCGGGGGCGGACCTAACGTGGACAAGGTTATCTTTAAGTCCATCCCGGACAACACCTCCCGCGTGGCGGCGCTCAACGGCGGCGACCTCTCAGCGGCGGACGGCCTGACGCCGGACGATATACCGACAGTCGAGAAGGCGCAGGGTCTCAAGATAGCATACAGGCCGCCGCTCACCATCGGCTACCTGGCGATGAACTTGCAGAAGAAGCCGTTCGACAACCCGAAGGTGCGCCAGGCCATCAACTACGCCATAGACATGAAGAAGATCACGAAAGCCTTCTTCGGCGACACCGGACAGGTTGCCTCGACCTACATGCCGCCGACCGTGCCGTTCTTCGACAAGAGCATAAAGCCGTATCCCTATGACCCAGAGAAGGCGAAGCAACTCCTCAAGGAGGCCGGGCAGGAGAACCTGGAGACCGAGCTATGGTACATGCCGATACCGCGCCCGTACATGCCGGACGGCAAGGGTATCGCGCAGGTAATGCAGAACGACCTGGAGAAGGTCGGCGTCAAGGTGAAGCTTCAGACGTATGAGTGGGGAACGTATCTGGACAAGACGGGCCGCGGCGAGCACCCGATGGCCTTGCTCGGCTGGACGGGCGACAACGGCGACCCGGACAACTTCCTGAACGTCCTCCTCTCCAGCACGACCGCCACCAAGACGGACGCCCTGAACATCGCCTATTACAAGAACCCGAAGGTAGATAAGATCCTCAAGCAAGCCCAGCAGAGCATCGACAATGGCGAGCGCCAGAAGTTCTACTACCAGGCGCAGGAGATGCTCGTGAAGGACGCTCCGTGGGCGCCCATCGCCTACGCCAAGGTCCCCGTCGGATTGAAAAAAGAGGTTTCGGGCTACCAGCCGAGTCCGACCGGCGGCGAGTCGTTCAACAACATCTCGCTGGGCGGAGGCGCGTAAGCGTAATTAATGTTGGTTCCGGGAGCGGGCGGAGGTCCGCTCTCGTTTCTTTCAGGAGGTTCGGGTTCTGGCCGAATTCGTGGGGCGCAGGATATTGCAGATCATCCCCGTGCTGCTTGGGGTTTCGATCCTCGTGTTTTTCATGGTGCGGGCCATCCCCGGAGACCCGGCGCAGATACTCCTGGGCCAGAACGCGACCCAGGCCCAGGTTCATCAGCTTAGGGCCAAGCTGGGGCTGGACAAGCCACAGGTTGTGCAGTACGGATTGTTCTTGAAGGACGCGGCCACGGGCGACCTCGGCGATTCGATAGTAACGGGCCGTCCCGTGACGGCGGAGCTTGCGGCGAGGCTGCCGGCCACCTTGGATCTAACGGCGTTCGCTATGCTTATTGCGGTCATCGTCGGGGTGCCGGTCGGGGTGGTGTCGGCGGTCAAGCAATACTCGTGGCTGGATAAGATCACGTCGGTCCTCGCGCTCACCGGGATCAGTATGCCCATCTTCTGGCTGGCGATGATCCTGATCGTTATCTTCGCCGTGAACCTGCAGCTCTTCCCGTTCCCCGGACGATTAGGCAGCGATACCGCGATAGCATCGATCACCGGCCTCGTATTAGTTGACTCGATTCTTACGCTGAACTTCGCCGGGTTCTGGGATGGTCTTATGCACCTGATCCTTCCGGCGGTCGCTCTCGGCACGATCCCGATGGCGGTAGTGACGCGGATGACGAGGAGCAGCATGTTGGAGGTTATGAACGAGGACTACGTGCGGACGGCGCGGGCTAAGGGTGTCGTCCCGTGGCGGGTGGTCTTCAAGCACGCGCTCAGGAACGCCATGCTCCCGACGGTGACAGTCATAGGGCTGCAGGTGGGACTCCTGATGGGCGGCGCGGTCATCACGGAGACCATCTTCGCGTGGCCAGGGGTCGGCCAGATCGCTTACGAGTCCATAAACCGGCGGGATTACGCGATGATCCAGGGCGTCGTCCTCTATGGCGCTTTGATCTTCATACTGATCAACTTGCTCGTGGACATTCTCTACGCCGTACTAGATCCAAGGGTGAGGTACTAGAATGGCCGAGGCGAACGCCGCCGTCACTGTCCCGACAGCCGAAGTACGCGCGCGGAGCCGCCGCGAGGACTTCCGGCGGGCGTTCTTCAGCAACCGCCTCGCGGTATTCGGGCTCGTGATACTGGCCGTTTTCGTCTTGATGGCCGTGTTCGCCCCCCTGATAGCGCCATACGACCCGCTTGCGCAGGACATTACCAACAAGTTCGCGCCACCGAGCGCGAAACATCTCTTCGGTCAGGATGAGATCGGCCGTGACGTACTCTCGCGGGTAATCTACGGCGCCCGTATCTCTCTGACCGCCGGGCTCGTGGCGGTCGGAATCTCCACGGCCATCGGGACTGTGGTGGGAGTAGTAGCCGGGTTCTTCGGGGGTTGGATCGACGCGATCCTGATGCGGATTATGGACGTAATCCTGGCCTTCCCGAGCATCCTGCTGGCTATCGTGATCGTCACGATTCTCGGTCCCAGCCTGACGAACGCGATGCTCGCTATCGGGATCGTGTTCGTGCCGCAACTCGCGCGTGTCGTGCGCTCGGCGGTCATCACCATCCGGGAGCGAGACTATATAGAGGCCGAAAGAGCCATCGGCGCAGGGAACGCCCAGATAATATTCTCCGGCGTGCTGCCGAACAGCCTGGCCCCCTTGATCGTGCAGTCTACCCTCACGTTGGCAACCGCTATCCTGGACGTCGCGGCGCTCTCTTTCCTGGGGCTTGGCGCGCAGCCGCCGTCGCCGGAGTGGGGCGCGATGCTGACGGATGCCTTCAAGAGCGGGTACAGCGTCTTCATCAACGGGCAGCACGCGATCATCTTCCCCGGCATCGCCATAGCTCTCTCCGTCCTCGCGGTCAACTTTATAGGAGACGGTCTGCGCGACGCGCTCGACCCTCGCCGCAGGGGTTAGAAGAGAGGCCTGTACTGGCGCACATTACATGGTCTGGAATATGTAGAATTGTTTACGCTTATTGTTGATTTGTTACATCTGAACGGTATCATGTCGGCGTGAGATCTACAGCATTCGGGTCCTGGACTCGATCCACGTCGAACAAGAAGGAATTCAAGAGGCGGCGGGCCTGGTTGAAGAGGTCTCTCGTCTTCTGCGGACTGGCCCTGATCCTGCTCGCCTTCGGCATGGTGTTGGTCGATTCGCGCCTCCTGGGCGCCGGTTCCATACCCCCGCCCAAGAACGAGTCGCTGAGACTCACGGTCCCGAAGATGAAGCGGGTAAACAATATCCCCGTCTACAATGCTAACTGGAATGACGAGAACAAACTCGACGCGGGCGCCATCCACCTCAAGGGCACCGGATATCCCTGGCAGTCGCAGGCAAACGTATACATAGTCGGACACCGCCTCGGTTACGCCAGGACCGGCAGCTTCCTCGTCTTCTACGATCTGAACCGCCTGAAGAACGGAGACAGGGTGCTCCTGACGGATACCGAAGGCCGCAAGTATGTCTACAAAGTGTTCAAAGAGATCGTCGTCAAACCAAGCGATGTCGCCGTTACCAAACCAGTGGTGAGGAAGAACATAGTCAGCCTTCAGGCCTGCACGCTACCGAACTACAGTAAGCGTTTGATCGTTCAGGCCGAACTGGTGAAGAGGATCGACAAGCCCGCGCAGGCCAGCACCGGCTAACGTCTACCGCTCTTCGCGGGCGTAGGGTACGCCGAGGGCGGCGGGAGCTCCGAGGCGCTTGCGGGCGCTTGATGCGGAAAGGATCACAAGCACCAGTATCGTCAACAGGTACGGGAGCATCGACAGAAACTCGGCGGGTATGACGTCAACGCCCGCGGCCTGCAGCGCGAAGTTAGCGGCGAGGGCCGCGCCGAAGAGGTACGCCCCGAGCAGCGCCCGCCAGGGGCGCCAAGCGGCGAAGACGACAAGAGCCAGCGCGATCCAGCCGATACCAGAGGTGGTACCCGCGCCGCTCCACGACGGGACTCGCACCAGGATCTGATACGCGCCTCCGGCCCCGGCGAGGAGCCCTCCTACGATGACGTGGACGTAGCGCAGGCGGGCCACGCTCAGGCCCATCGCGTCGGCCGTCTCCGGCGACTCTCCGCACGCCCGCAGCGCGAGCCCCGTGCGGGTGCGCGTCAGGTAGAAGGCCGCGACCGCGACGACGACCCAGCTAACATAGACGAGGGGGTCCTGATCGAAGAGGATACGACCTACTACGGGTATGTCCGCGAGACCGGGAATGCGAAGGTTCGTGATGCCCGGTTTTAACGGATCTCCCTCGATCGGGTTGCCTAGGAAGGTCGCCAGCCCGGTGCCGAAGATAACGAGGGCGAGGCCGCTGACGATCTGGTTGGCCCGCATCGTGACGCTGAGGAAGGCGTGTACCAGGGCCAGCCCGCCGCCCGCGAGCATTCCGGCGAGGAGACCTACCAGAGGGGTGCCGGAGGCGTCGGCCGCGAGAAAGGCGGTAACCGCCCCGAGGAGCATCATTCCCTCCACGCCCAGGTTCAGGACGCCGGACCTCTCTGCCAGTATCTCCCCGACGGCGGCGAAGACGAGCGGTGTACCGGCCGAGACGGCAGCCGCCAGCGTAAGCACCCAGACGGCCTCGTTCACGGTTTCGTCCCTTCGATCAACTCATCCGGCAGGCCGCGGCGCACTCGTAGCCGGTAGCGGATAAACAGTTCACCGGCGAGGGCGCAGAGCAGGATCGCGCCCTGCAGCATATACGAGACTTCGACCGGCACCCCGCCACCGCCCGGAATGCTCTGCAAAGCTGTCCCCGCGTTCTGCAAACCGCCCAGCAACACCGCCACCGCGACCACGCCAAACGGGTTCGAACGGGCCAGCGCCGCGACGATGATGCCTGTATAGCCGAAGTTGACCGCGAGGCCGTTCGGGTCCAGGGTGTGCGCGATCCCGGCGACCTCGCCCGCTCCGGCGAGTCCGGCCAGAGCCCCGGAGATGAGCATTACTATGACAATGGTGCGCGGTACGGAGATACCGGCGTAGCGCGCCGCGCCGGGTGAGTCTCCTACTACTCGCACGTCGTATCCGAAGCGGGTGCGGGAGAGCAGGACCCACAGCAGAACCGCCGCTATCAGGGCGACGGCGAGACCGAGATGCACCCGCGTGAGGGTGATGACGGGGAGGAAGGCTTCCTCGGGGATCGGCTTCCCCTGCGGGAAGTTAGTCGTGGCCCTGTCCCGCCAGTAAGAGGCGGAGCCGAAGATCAAATACCGCATCAGGTACAGGGCTACGAAGTTCAAGAGAAGCGTCGTGATGATCTCCGAGGTGCCGAGCCACGCCCGAGCGAGGGCTGGAGGTAGTATCCACAGCGCGCCGCCCACCGCTCCGAAGATGAAAACGATGATTATGGCGATAGGGTTCGGCAGTCCGGGAGTCAGCGCGAGCGCCGCCCAGGAGGCGAAGATCGCGCCGACGTAGAGCTGCCCCTCGGCCCCGATGTTGTAGAGCTGCATCCTGAACGCCACGGCCGCCGCGAGGCCGGTGAGGATTAGCGGTATGGCGACCGCGAGCGAGTCCGTGATGCCGTAGAACGAGAGGAACGCCGCCCGGAACATCTCGGTGTACACGGCGAGCGGAGACTTGCCGGTGAGGGCGAGGAAGACCGCACCCAGCAGCAGGGCCGCCACGACCGAGAGGACGGTGACGAGCGCCCGGTGTCCGCGGCGGGTTTCGAGGCGGCGTTCGAGGCGTATCTGCATCATTGCCCGCCGGTCTCCGAACCGGCCATCGCGAGGCCGAGGTCCTCTATGTTCGCGTCCTCGCCGGATGTTTCATGGACGATGCGGCCCTCGTAGAGGACCAGGATGCGGTCGGAGAGGGATCGCACCTCGTCCAGGTCCTCGGAGATGAGGAGAACCGCGCATCCCGCCCGCCGCCTGCGGTCGAGTATCTCCCGCACAGCCTGCGTCGCGCCCACGTCGAGGCCGCGGGTGGGGGAGGCCACGATTATGACCTCCGGGCCGTCGGAGAGCTCGCGGGCCAGGAGCGCCTTCTGGGCGTTGCCGCCGGAGAGGCCGCGGGTTGCGGCGTCAGGGCCGGGGGCCCGTATCTCGAACTGTTTGATGGCCTCGCGGGCCGTGCCTTCCATCTCTTTGCGCTTGAGGAAGAACGGCCGGGGATGGGTGAGCAGGAGGTTCTCGGAGATCGAGAGCGACGGCGCGAGCCCCGTCCCGATCCGGTCCTCCGGGACGTAGGCGAGCCCCGCCCGCCGCGCCGCCCTGGGACCTTTACCCGTGGTGTCTGTGCCGCGCACGAGGACCCGTCCCGACGACGGAGTCCGCATACCGGCGGCCACCTCGGCGAGTGAACGCTGGCCGTTGCCCGCTACGCCCGCCACGCCGACCACCTCCCCGGCCCGCACCGTCAGGCTCACGTCCCGGAGCGGCACGGTGTCGCCCTCACCTCCGGCGTTCAGTCCCTCCAATTCGAGGAGCGGTTCGCCGGGTGCTTCCTCGGCGCGTTGGACGGAGAGATCCACGTCGCGGCCGACCATCGCGCGGGCCAGGGAGCGGCGGTCTGAGAGGGCGGTCTCGGCGCGGGCTACTACGTGACCGTCGCGCATTACGGTTACGTGGTGGGAGACGGCGAGGACTTCGGAGAGCTTGTGGCTGATGAAGATGACGGACTTGCCCTCGGCAGCCATCGCGTTCACGGTCTCGAAAAGTTTCTCGGACTCCTGCGGGGTGAGGACGGCGGTCGGCTCGTCCAGGATCAGGATGTCCGCGCCCCGGTAGAGCATCTTGACGATCTCGACGCGCTGCTGCTCCCCGACCGACAGGTTCCCGACCCGCGCCCTGGGGTCCACGGGTAGACCGTATTTCTCACCCAGCTCCGCTACGGTCTTCTCGGCCCGGCGGGTTGAGAGCAGGACGGGTTGGCGGGGGTCTCCGAGGACGACGTTCTCGGAGACGGTGAACCGTTCGACGAGCCGGAAGTGCTGGTAGACCATGCCGACGCCGCGTGCCAGGGCATCGCGCGGGCTGCCGAAGTGGACAGGCTCGCCGTCTATCCGCACCTCGCCCTCGTCGGGGCGGTAGAGGCCGGCGAGGATCGAGGCGAGGGTGCTCTTGCCGGCGCCGTTCTCGCCCAGGATGGCGTGTACCTCGCCCCTCGCCACCGAGAGGTCCACCCCGGCGTTGGCGATCACGCCGGGGAAAGCCTTCGAGACAGCCCGCGCCTCGACCGCCGGAGGCGCCGTCGCCGGATGGACGTCCGGCATGGGCTTCTAACCCGCGTTCTTCGGGATCTTGCCTATAACGCCCTCGACCAGGTAATCCATCGAAAGGAGGTCATCGAGCGACGCCGTCTTGCCCTTCGGGATGCGGACCTTACCGTCCTGATCCTTTACGGGACCCTGGAAGGCGTGGAAGTCTCCGTCTATGGTGGCCTGCTTCTCCTCCTCGATCATCTTCTTAGTGTCCGCATCGACGGAGTCGCCAAACGGCGCGAGTTGCACGAGGCCGTCATCCATGCCCCCGTAGTACTGCTCGCTCTTCCAGGTGTTGTTCAGAACCTGTTTGGCCGTCTTTACGTAGAACGGTCCCCAGTTCCACATCGGCCCGGTGAGCCAGGCCTTCGGGGCGAACCTCTGCATGTCGTCGTTGAAGCCGACCCACTTGTCGCCCGCGTCCTGGGCGACCTTGCCGGCTGCGGGGCTGTCCTGCTGCATACCTATGACGTCCACGCCGGAGTTGGTGAGGCCCTGGGCGGCCTGCTTCTCCTTGTCCGGGTCGAACCAGGTAGAGGTCCACACGACCTGCATGGTCGCGTCGGGGTTCACGGAGCGGGCGCCGAGCATGAGGGCGTTGAGGCCCCGGATGACCTCCGGTATGGGGAAGGGGGCCAGGTAGCCCATCTTGCCGTCCTTCGCCGCCTTGCCCGCCGCGATGCCGGCCAGGTAGGAGGCCTGCTCCGCGCCACCGGCGTAGGTGCCGAGGTTCTTGGCGGTCTTGAATCCGGTGGCGTGCATGAAGACGGTGTCCGGATACTTCTTGGCGGCGGCGAGCATCGAGTCCATGTAGCCGAAGCTGGTCCCGAAGACCAGACCATTCCCCTTTCGTGCCAGGTCCTCGAAGGTCCGCTGCGCCGTGGCGCCCTCGGCGACGTTCTCGACGAAGCTGGTCTCGACCTTGTCTCCGAGCTTTTTCTGGAGCATCTTGCGCCCGGCATCGTGACGGCCGGTCCAGCCGGCGTCGCCGGTAGGGCCAATGTACACGAAGGCTGCCTTCAGCTTGTCGCCCGAGCCGCCACCGGAGCCGGACGAGCCGCTTCCTCCGCCACTGCTGCACGCGGAGAGAAGGCCGCCCGCGCCTATAGCGCCGAGGGTCAGGCCGGCGCCCGCGAGGAACTGGCGGCGGGTCTTGAGGTTGGGGTTGTTCGTCATCATACCTCCTGTGGGATGTCTAGCTCTTCGAGCCATTTTTGAAAGGCAACTAGGGGAAGGTCCGCGGGCCTCACGTAGAGCATCATACGCGAACTGAGAGGGGGTAGTAGCCAGGGACGCTGGCTCTCGACGATGGGACGGTCCTGCTCCAGTATGGTGTCCTGAAGACGCTCGTACTCCGGGTCGCGGGCGGGATCCCGGTCAAAGGAACGGGCCTGGCGGGAGAAGATAAGGGATCGGTCGTGCGCGATGGGAGAGGCGACCTGCCAGATCACATACACACCAGCCGCGCTCTCCTTGACGAGCCGGATGCTCGTAGCCGTCACGTAGTTCGTATACGTAACTTTCTCTAACGCGCCCGCGCCGCCATTGGCGCTCACGGTGTCGTTGGCCGGCTGGAGCATGTCGTAGATGGAGACGAGGTATTCGCCCTCCCGGTAGACCCGGTGATCCGGCGGCTCGGGGTGCGCGGGGTCTCCGAGTATCCCCGGATGCACCCACGGAAAATGCGTGTCGTCCAGGGCGGCCATCACGATGCGCGGCGCGCTCGCCCGCCACGGCCCATAGGTCCGCAGCGGCCCCTTGTGGACCTCGGGGTCGTCGAACTCGGGGAGGACTGGTATCTCATGCTCCGGCTCCTCGTCGAGACACACCCAGATGAGACCGTACTTCTCACGCGTCGCATAAGAACGCACCCGCGCCTCGCGTGGAATTGCCGCGCCGCGGCGGGCGGGGATGTCCACGCACCGGCCCGACCTGTCGTAGCTCCAGCCGTGGTACGGGCAGCGCAGGTGGCAACCGCCGTCCACGACCTGTCCGCCGGAGAGCGCCGCGCCCAGGTGCCGGCAGACGTCGTCGAAGGCGCTAGCTTCTCCCTCCAGCCGCGCCAGGACCAGCCCACGTCCCAGCAACTCGACGGCGATGGGACCCTTATCTAGCTCGGCGGAGGGAAGGACAGGGTGCCAGAACGGTTCGAGGCTGGAGTGATATGCCTCGATCACCTCGTTTGCTCCCCGTAACTGCTGCAAGAAACCTCCCTGACGGCTGTAACAACTGGACGTATTTTTTGCGAAAGATACCAGGAAAAGATACCTTCTGTCACGCACCAACTCTTTGTGCAAAAGGCCAGGATTTATCTCGGAAGATTTATCCCGTGGTATAGAGCAAAAGCGCGGGTTGCGTGATCGAGGAACCGCGTCTCCGAAAGGCGTATCCTCCTGGCTGTGGGACTTCTACAAAGGAGGTTTCGGAGATGGCGGAGCGCAGACCTTTGTACGAAATGACCTGGAGGCTCGCGGCGACGGCGCGGGGAGAGGAGCCGGCGGATCTGGTCGTGCGTAACGGCACGCTGGTGAGCGTTACCTCCGGCGAGATCCTGCCGGGAATGAGCGTCGCCATCCGGGGCTCGCGTATCGCTTATATCGGTGTAGACGCGGGGCATACCGTCGGGCCGGAGACACGGGTGGTGGAGGCGGAGGGGAGGTATATCGCACCGGGATTCCTGGATGGACATTGCCACATCGAGAGCAGCCAGATCACGGTGACGCAGTTCGCGCGGGCTGTGCTGCCGCTCGGGACGACCGGCGGCTTCTTCGACGCGCACGAGATCACCAACGTCCTCGGCCTCGCGGGCCTGAAGCTCATGGTCGAGGAGGCTCGCACCACCCCGCTCGCCGCCTATATGCAGGTCGCCTCCTGCGTACCATCCACCTCCGCCGAACTGGAGACGGCTGGAGCGGAGATCGGACCCGCGGAGGTAGCTGAAGCTCTCTCCTGGGGAAACGACGTCATAGCCCTGGGTGAGGTCATGAACTTCCCTGGTGTGGTCTTCGGCGACGGGAAGATGCATGGCGAGATAGAGGCAGCCCTGCGCGCCGGGAAGGTCGCCGACGGGCATTTCTGCTGGCCGCCCGACGACTGGCGCCTGGCCGCCTACGCCGCGAGCGGCATAACCGGCTGCCACGAGTCAACCACCGCCGAGGACGTGGTGTGGCGTCTGCGGCACGGCATGTATGCCAAGCTCCGGCGCGGGTCTGCCTGGCACGACGTCGAAGCCACCATAAAGGCGCACACTGAGATGGGACTCGACCCCCGCCGCATCCTGCTCGTCACCGACGACCGAAGCCCCGAGTCGCTGGTGGATGAGGGCCACATGAACTTCGTCGTGCGCCACGCTATCGAGAAGGGCGTCTCACCCATAACCGCCTTCCAGATGGCGACTCTCAACCCCGCCGAGCGCTTCGGAGTCTCATACGACGTCGGCAGCGTCACCCCCGGACGCCACGCCGACATCATCCTCCTGGACGGAGACCTGGCCGACGTAAATGTCTCGCTCACTATCGCCGCCGGGGAGGTCGTCGCCGAAGATGGAAGGATAGTCGCCGAGCCGCCGCCTTACGAGTATCCGGCGTTCAGCCTCGACTCTATCAAGCTGGCGTGGATGCCGGACGAGAGCACTTTTGAGGTGCCGGCGCCCATCGACAGTGGTACGGTCCGGGCGCGGGTCATGCGGGTCGTCGAGAACCACGTCGAGACTCGGACAGAATGGGCGGAGCTGCCGGTCGAGGGCGGGAAGGTGAGGCTGGACCCGGAGCAGGACCCGGAGCAGGACGTGTGTAAGATCTCCGTAATAGAGCGCCACGGCAAGAGCGGGGAACACGCGGTCGGATTCGTCGTCGGACTCGGCTTCGAGAAGCCCGCCGCGCTCGCCACCACCGTCGCGCACGACAGCCACAACCTCATGGTGATGGGCAACTCCGAAGTGCTGATGGCCCGCGCCGCTCGTGCCGTGGTGGAGGGCAAAGGCGGTGTCGCCGTCGCCACCGAAGACGGCCTCACCCTGCTGCCGCTTCCGCTGGCAGGGCTCATGTCCACGGAACCCTACGAGGTGGTCGCGGAGAAGTCGCGTGTGGTGAGCGAGGCTCTGGCCGGAGCCGGGTGCGATCTCAACTACGCTTTCATGACGCTCTCGCTGCTGGCACTCGTGGTACTGCGCGAGCTTCACATCTCCGACAAGGGGCTCGTGGAGGTGGGGGAGCACGGGTTCAGCCTCGTGGAGCTCACTCCCTGAAGTGACGCGCCGCGATTTCGATAGAGGCTACGTCTTCAGCCGGTACCCCGTTTTAAAGATCCAGCCCACGGCTGCCAGGCATAAGGCGAGGAAGAAGACCGTCATGACGAGGCTCACGCTGACGCTCACGTCGGCGATCCCGTAGAAGCTCCAGCGGAAGCCGCTGATCAGGTACACGACTGGATTGAAGAGGGTGGCCGTCTGCCAGAACGGCGGCAACATATTGATGGAATAAAAGCTACCGCCGAGGAAGATCAACGGCGTGATGATAAGCAACGGCACGAGTTGCAGCTGCTCGAAGCCGTCAGCCCAGATGCCGAGGATGAAACCGAAGAGGCTGAAGGTCACGGCCGTGAGCACTAGGAACGTGAGCATCCACAGCGGATGCGCGATCTCTAGTGTCACGAACAGGCCCGCCGTGGACAGGATGATCAGGCCCAGGATGATCGACTTGGTCGCCGCCGCTCCGACGTAGCCTATGACGATCTCGACAGAGGCAACGGGGGCGGATAAGAGCTCGTATATCGTACCCGTGAACTTGGGAAAGAAAATGGCGAACGATGCGTTGGAGATGCTCTGCGTCAGTAGCGAAAGCATGATCAATCCGGGCACGATGAATGCGCCGTAGCTGACCCCGTCGATACCGGTGATGCGCGAGCCGATCGCCGCGCCGAAGACGACGAAATACAAGGATGTCGAGATAACGGGCGAGACGATGCTCTGCAGCAATGTACGCCAGGTACGCGCCATCTCGAACATGTAGATCGCGCGGATTGCGTGAAAGTTCACTATCGCTCCTTTACCAGATCGACAAAAATCTCTTCCAGTGAGCTCTGCCGCGTCTGGAGATCGTTGAACTTGATGCCTGCTCCGTTGAGGTCTGCGAGCAGAGCGGTGATGTTCGCGCGCCCTGTCTGTGTGTCGTACGTGTAGATCAACTCGCTACCATTCGCCGCGAGTTCCAGTTCGTAGCCGGAAAGCTCGCCTGGGATCTCGTCGAGCCGGTCGTTCAGTTGTAGCGCCAATTGTTTCTTGCCGAGCTTGTGCATGAGTTCGGCCTTGTCTTCGACCAGGATGATCTCGCCGTTGCTGATCACCCCGATCCGGTCGGCCATCTCTTCGGCCTCGACGATGTAATGGGTGGTCAGGATGATGGTGACGCCGTTTTCGCGCAGCGAGCGCACCGTCTCCCACATGGCCCGGCGTAGTTCGACGTCGACGCCCGCCGTCGGCTCGTCGAGAAAGAGTATCCGAGGCTCGTGCGAGAGAGCCTTGGCGATCATAACCCGGCGCTTCATACCGCCGGAGAGCGTTATGATCTTGCTGTCCTTCTTGTCCCACAGGGAGAGGTCTCTGAGCACTTTCTCGACGTAGCCGGGGTCCCGCGGTTTGCCGAACAGCCCCCGGCTAAAGTTGACAGTGGCCCACACCGTTTCGAACGCATCGGTAGTGAGCTCTTGCGGGACGAGGCCGATCAGGGACCGGGCCGCCCGGTACTCGGAGATGATGTCGTGACCGTCGGCAAGGACTTCGCCTTTGGTTGGATTGACAATCCCGCAGATGATGTTGATCAGTGTCGTCTTTCCGGCGCCGTTCGGACCCAGCAGGGCGAAAATCTCTCCCCGGCGGATGTCCAGGTTGATGTTCTTGAGCGCCTGAAAGCCGGAAGCGTAGGTCTTGGAGAGCTTGGATACGGAGATGATAGGCTGCAAGATCAAGCGTCCCGTCTGGGTGAGATCCAAGCGGAGATCGGATCGGCCCGTCGTTCGAGACAATCGCTGTCCGCCTTCTTCCAAATTCCGGGCCAGTCGGGCGCCTCGCGCTCGATCGTCAGTAGTTCGTCGTTCGTCCCGTTCCTACTCTCGTAAGAACTTAGCCGTGTAACATAACGGACTGGGTCCATGCCAGATCTCCTCTGCCGGTAGCTTCCGTACCTATATCATTGCAAGGATACGACTCCAACACGCTAGTCAAAAGTACGATTTTCGGCATGTACGTTCGTACAGGTCAGACCGCGCCAGGCCACACGTCCGGCGTCCGCCAGTAGCGTTCGCTGGAGCGGACTACCTGAGATGACATACTCATTACTTGGTGGGCTTGTAATGCCGTGCCTCTATCTCCTGGTAGCTTCCGCATTCCGGGCAGGTAAACGCCCGGACCTTCCTGAAGCCGTAGGCCGGTACGATGGTGGTCTTGTTGAAGTCGTACACGTAGCCGCATTCCTCGCACTTCTGGCGGAAGGTCACGACTGTGCCACGCTCGTGGACCTTATCTCGCCGGACTGAGAAGTTCGTCCAGCGCTCGTTTATCGGACTGTTCGCGGTTCAGACGAAGCACTCCCGCAGCTCATCCAGACGATCTGAATGGGTTTTCCCTCCTCGAAGATCACGGGTATCGTCCGGTTGCCGCCAGTCAACTCGAGCGTCCTGCGAAGAACGAGGGATTAGGATAAAGGATTCGCGGATCGCATCTCGCTCATTCAGTGGTCTCTGTTCTGCTATGAGAAGTAAGCTAGCTTCAGGAGTCTGTAGCGATCCTCTGCTTCTCCCTCGTTCCGGTACCGCCGAGAGCCACAGAGGCGCGGGCGGTCAGGGCATGATAGAAGATTAAGAGTTGGGTGATGGCGAGCGCATCCGAGCGCATAAGATCCGTGCCGATAGTGAACTCTCCCAGGCGTTCGGAGCGCAGGTGCTGGGCGAAATGCAGTCTCTCCCAGATGTGTTCCCCCAGGTCGACCCCGCGCTCGTGGTCGAGCTCCCCTGGGACACAGAGCACGCTCTGGTCGCCCTCCTCCCTGAACTCCAGGCCGTCCGAGCCTCCGTCTATTACGTCAGAGAGATCGAGGTGCTGCAACCCCGGCTGCATAGTTATCATGGCGTCCAGCTTGTTCTGGTCGCGGCCCTCCGCCGGTTGGAACGCAACCACGAGGTCCACGTACTGCTTCTGTGGCCTGATGAACGCCGCCGAGTCGTGCTCCCTGCGATCCAACTCCGAGAGCACCTAGTTGGTGGTATAGCCTCGCTTCGTGGTGTCCCGCGCCACCTTCCACTTCCGCCGTAGCTCCTCCGGCGGGTCGAGGTAGATCCGGATGTCGAATGTGTCCCTCATCTCGCGGGTGTGGAAGGCTAGAAGACCCTCGGGGGAGTCCGCCGGAGAGCGGCGAGCTTCAGGGGGTGCCGTTCCTGGAGAACGAGCTGGTCGTGGTGGTCTCTCCGGATCACTCCCTGGCCGCTCGCCGCGTCTCCTTCGCGGACCTGGAGGGGGCGACGTGGCTGCTGCGGGAGAACGGCTCCGGGACCAGGACTTTCGTGCGGAACCTGCTGGCGGAGAAGGGGATCCGACCGCCTACGATGACCATCGGGTCCAATGGTGCGATCAAGCAGTCCGTTCGGGCCGGGCTCGGAGTCTCCCTGTTACCCCGGCAGGCGGTGGTGCTGGAGCTCTCGATGGGTTTGCTAACGGAGGTGGACCTGGAGGATGGGATGCCCCTGCGCCGGTGGTACGCTCTCTATCCCAAGGACGGCCCCGGACGTCCGATCATCCAGACCTTTCTCCAGTTTCTAATGGGGGATGTGAGCCGGAGGGCGATAACCGAGTCCCTGGTCGTTCCCGCCGCCGAAGCCTGAATCTGACCGAAGAACAAGCGGTGATCTCTTGGTCGCGGACGCTATCAGTTGCGAGCAAGGCACTGCCGCCATGGGAATTTAGTAGTGCGAACCGTCCGCTCGCCCTTGCTAAACGACGAAGCACCCCTGGCCCATCCAACCGATCTGAATAGGTTTTCCCTCCTCGGCAATTACCGGTACTGTCCGGTTGCCGCCGGTGAGCTGTAGCATTCGTTCGTAGGCTTCGCGGTCCCGCTCCACGTCGTACTCCACGAAGTCCGCCCCCCGCCATTCGAGATCCTCGCGAGCAGCCTCGCTGTGGGGACAACCTGCCGTGGTGTAGAGTTCCACTTGCATATTTCAATTCTAGCAGGTGCATGGTAGACACCCAGGCAAAGTAACTCAGAAGGGTGAATACGGTTGGCTTTCCTAGAGAGGAGTGGATGTGAGCATTGAGCTGGAGCCAATCGGTGTCGCGCGTGTGGAGGTGGAAAAGATTCCCCGACATTGGAGCATCTCGGAGGTCGAAGGGGCACTGGTCATCGACGATAAATACCTGGAAGGACTCTCGGATATTGAGCAAGGACAGCGGATCGTTGTGATCTTCAACTTCCACCGAAGCCCCGAGTTCTCCGCGGAGCTTCTACGACAGACCCCTCCGCACACCGGGAAAAAGACGGGGATATTCAGTATCTGCTCGCCGGTCCGTCCGAACCCTGTAGGGATGTCGGTCCTGGAGGTTCTCGGTGTCGAAGGCGCGAGCGTTCGAGTCAAAGGACTGGACATGCTCGACGGTACCCCGATACTCGATATCAAACCGTACATCGCGGAGAGGCGTGATCGCGTCGGTTAGCCTACGCAGGTGCAATGCATACTGGCACCAAGCAGCCGCGAATGATAGCATCCGGCACAGTTAGATAGGGAGGAGACCTGGATGGACATCCGCAAGATCATCGACGTTGATCTGAAGCAGTTGTCCCGGAACGCGGTGCTTTGCGGTGCTCCGGTTGGCGGCGGTTCGGTCAACATGTTGGGAACCCCCGCGCCCGCCGAGGCCCTGACCCTGACGCTGGCGCTTGGAGTTTTCGTGGGTGCCGGGGTGTGGATGTTCCGTCGCTGGGGAGGGTCTCCCGGTGCCAACGAGCCTTCCTTAACCTCTCCGGAGGTAGCGACCGAGGCCCAGGAAGAGCGCGAACTGGTGTCCCACTAAACGCCGCGAAAGTTGGGCAAAAGGCGGGCCGGGGGAGACGTCTCCCCCGGCCCTTTGTATCTCCTCTAAGTTACGCGACTAGACGTAGCTGCTGCAGCCGTGCCCCGTTGCGTGATTGCATGCACGAGGCCGGCGACGACTATCAAAATGGCCGCAATAAGGGCTAGGTACGCCGCTACGCCTATCTCCGATCCGGCATTGCCGAAGGGCGAACTGACGATCCGGTAGAAGATCCGGTAGGTAGAGACGAGCCCGAGTACCGCTACCGCTACCCCCAGGGCCGCCGGCCCCAGCGGAGAGCGTCCGCGGGCGGCGATCACCACGAGACCCACGATCAACACGCTCATCAACAGGACCAGGCTGCTGGTGTGGGGTGTCGGCAGCCAGCCGCTCCAGTTCACCTCTCCGCCGTTATCTCCTGGGGTCGTGAAGAATGTGAAGAAGGTGTAGCCGAACACGAATTGTCCCACAGCGCCGAGGGCTGCAAGCCCCAGCCACGGACTCATGCCGTTCTGCGCCTGGGCGACCCACGGCCTAGCCGGTGCCTGCTGGGCTGCCCGGCTGTAAGCGTAGACGAACCCGCCGACCGTCACCGCCAGGCAGCCGAGGAAGGCCAGCCAGATCCCGAGCAGGAGGTCCGCCGGCGCGGCTTGGGAAGGAGAGCAGTAGTACAGGCAGCCGCTCCCGATTATCCTTGCCTCTGACGGAATGGCGCCCCCGAAAGGCGGCACGAGCATCCGATAGATGAGCTGCAGGGTGGCGAGTAACCCCACCACCCCCACCACCAGACCCATGCTTCGTCCCCGGAGAGGGTTACGGCCGAGGGCCACCAAGACGACCACCCCTACCGCTACGATCGCGGAGAGGAGAATGAGGTCGGAGGCGTGTGGAATGCCGTACCAGGCATCCTTCCGCTCGCCCTCGGATATGTAGAAGTCCGGGCCGAACAAGGCTACGATCTGGAGTACGGCACCCGCCAGCGCCACCCAGAGCCACATAGTGATCCCTCGCATAATTCGTCGGCATTCCGGAAAGCAGCAAGAGCTTTTTTAACCCGGATCGCCGATTCACCTCCTTCCGAACTCTACTTGTCCCATGTTCCAGTCTAATAGAAGGTTGTGTGCTGCGCCAGTAATGATCTCCGTGGAGAGGAAGGCCGTCGTGAGCCAGGCTTCTCGTACATCAAGAGACCCGGCTTGTGTCCCGAGTCGCGTCGGTATTCAGGAAGGGAGGCAGAACCCGGCGGATAAAGAGCGGCACGACCACGGCCTGACTAATCCCGGCGAAGATGGACCATAGCAGCAGGAAAACAGCGAAAAGGCCAAGGGGACCCACACTTGACAGGGAGATCCCAACTATCCCCAGGTAGCGATCCAAGATTTCCAGCAGAGGGCGGGTGGCACTAACGAAGGTCTTCACACCAGCCGCACCCAGCACCAAGTAGGCGAAGAACAGGAAGCCGACCGGGTACAGGAGAATCCACACCCCTACGCCCACCACGGTGCAGGCCGGTATACCGCGGCCTACTCTGAGGAGCGTCCCCATCAGCACGCCGCAGATCGCATGTGGGGATGCGATGAAGAGTCCCGAAGTTCCGCCGAGTAGGAGGATCAGGAGCAGGGCCACGGCGGCCGCCACGGCGGCGACTTTGAACCCGCGCCTGCGGGCGAGTAGCGCCATCGGCACCGACGCGAGGAAGGCCACCAGGAACCCGGCTGGTAGATACCGTCCGATGACGAAGAGCACCTCGGAGAGGGCCACCACCATCGCCCCCTCCGTCAGCGCTCTCGTGGGCATGAATCTGTTCCGTGAAGTGTTCACCAGACGATTATCTCGAAAATAGGGTGGCGAATGGGGCTATAGAGAGCACACCACTGATCGCCGAACAGCAGGCCAGCCCACTCCGCCGCCGTGCGCCTCGAAACTCCAAACCTGCCATGTAACCGCATGGCCCAAAACCTTCCCCAAATAGAACCCTGGCGCAAGTGTAAAGCATGTCGCGAATGAAATCGATCGACTTGCCTCTTTACCTTCCCTCTACTGGAAGGTTTATAATCTACCCTAGGATAGCGGAAAGGGCGTGCGGGCCATGCAAAAGACGGCTCTAAAGATCGGCGAGGTTGCGAGGTTGGTCGGTCTACCGGCCAAGACCCTTCGCTACTATGAAGGCATAGGTCTGATCTCACCCGCAGGCCGCACGTCCTCGGGCTACAGGCTCTACGGCTGGCGCGAGCTGGAGCAGATCGAGTTCGTTCGCAGGGCCAAGCTGATGGGCCTCTCCCTGGATGAGATCAGAGGTCTCGTAGAGACCGCCGGAAACGGTATCCCCAACGGGGTCTTCCAACGCCTGGACGATGTCCTGGAACGCAGTCTGGAAGAAACCGAACGCAAGATCGACGAGTTGCGCGCCTTCCGGGAGAGCCTTCTCAAGTACCGTGAGCGGGCGGCCGAGGCCGAGGCACAGGGCGCTTGTAGTTGCGGAGAGGTGGAGAAGAGCGAGTTCTGCGGGTGTGTCACGGCGGCCACGGAAGGGGTGTCGCCACCGGACCTTCGAGTCGTCCATGAGAACGGCAGGTTCGTACAGAACAGTAAAAAGGATAAGGGATGCCGGTGCGGCTGCTGCCAGCCGGTCTCCGGCGAGGTCGTGTAGGAGAAAGTCAGGAGCGAGACCATGAAGGTAGCGGTAGCTGGCAAGGGCGGTTCGGGGAAGACGACCATCTCGGCGACGCTGTCGCGGCTTCTAGCGCGGCGGGGGCATCCGGTGATGGCTGTGGATGGAGACCCGAACCCCAACCTCTCGGTTGCTCTGGGGATGAGCGAGGACATCCGGAACAAGATGGTCCGGGTGCCGAAGGACGTCATGGAGACGAAGGAAGAGGGCGGCACCCGCAGGCTGGTCATGACTCGTCCTATCGAGGAGGTGGCAGCCGAGTATGCGATGCCCGCGCCGGACGGGGTGAACCTGATGGTGATGACGGGGGTGGATCACGCCGGAGCCGGGTGACTGTGCGCGGCGCACGCTCGTGTGCGCCGCCTGCTCGGTGAGCTGGCGACGGGAACCAACGGTGAAGCGATGACCATAACCGATATGGAGGCGTCCATAGAACACATGAGCCGGGGGACCATCCGGCACGTCGACGCGATGCTGATGGTGACCGAGCCCTACTTCCGGTCTCTGGAGACCGTGGGGAGGATGGCGCCGCTGGCGCGGGAACTCGGGATCGAGCACGTCTGGGCGGTTGCGAACAAGGTGCGGAGCGCGAGGGACGAGGAGATCATCCGCTCCTACTGCACAGATCACGGGGTCGAACTTGCCGCGGTCGTCCCCTGGGACGAGGCGATACAGGATGCCGACAGAGAAGGCCGGGCGCTGATGGATTACCAGCCCGAGGCCCCGGCGGTGGTCGCCGTTCAAGGGATCGCGGACTTGGTCGAAGGCAAGGCCGGGAGCAACGGGAGAGGAGGACCGGGATGACCATTCACGCGCCCACGGGCGTAGAGACCCCGCCGGATCGGGTCCAGGCACCGGAGGCGGAGCGGCGGCGAGTTCCGGAGGGGCCAGTCAAGGTGGTTCACGCCTTCTGGATGGCGGGGATGAGTTGCGATGGGTGCAGCATCTCCGTGACCGGGGCGACCAACCCGAAGGTGGAGGACCTGCTGGCCGGGATCATCCCCGGCCTCCCGAAGGTCGTACTGCACCACCCGGTTCTCGCCGAGGCGGTGGGGGAGGAGTTCATTCATCCCTTCAAGCTGGCTGAAGAGGGAAAGCTCGACGCTCCGTACGTGTGCATCTACGAGGGCTCCATAGCGGACGAGCGGATCGCCGCCGAGACTGGCGGATTCTTCTCCGCGATGGGCATGCAGGCCCTTGAGGGTGACGAGGAGGAAGGCGGGACGCCCCTCTCGACCGCCGACCGGATGGGGCGGATGGCTCCGGGAGCCGCGGCCGTGATCGCGATCGGGACCTGCGCGACCTGGGGTGGCATACCAGCCGCCGCCGGCAACCCGACGGGGGCGATGAGCCTCATGGACTTCCTCGGCAAGGACTACCGCAGCGCCCTGGGGCTGCCGGTCATCAACATCCCCGGCTGCGCCCCCATAGGTGACAACTTTACGGAGACGGTGGCGGCGATCCTGCTCTTTCTCCAGGGCATCGGGCCGCTGCCGGAGTTCGACGAACTGGGCCGCCCGGCCTGGCTCTTCGGCGAGACCGTTCACCGCGGCTGCACGCGGGCTGGCTACTACGAGGAGGGCGTCTTCGCCGAGAACTACGGCGACAAGGAGTGCCTGGTCGAGGTCGGTTGCTGGGGGCCGGTGGTGAACTGCAACATCGTTTCGCGCGGCGCACAGTCGCACATGGGAGGCTGCATGGCGGCGGGCGGGCCGTGCATCGGGTGCACCATGCCGGGCTTCCCGGACAAATTCGCTCCGTTCTACACGGCCCCACCGGGCTCCGCGGTCTCCAGCACGGCCTCGCGTACTTTGGGATTCGGCATCCGGCGGCTTCGCGCCCTAAGCAACCACGACCGCAACCGGGAGATCCGGTGGGACGCGGTGGCCGGCGGAGAGGTCCCCAGCGGGTGGGGTGAGATCGGGAAGCCGGGTCTCCTGGACAAGACGATGCACTTCTTCTACGAGAAGCTACAGTTCTCCGGCGACAAGAGGAAGCCGGGGCGGGACGACTCGCGCAAATACTTCATGGACATGCCACCCCGGACGGAAGGCATGGAAGCCCCCCGCGACGCCGAGCAGCCGGCGGAGAGGGGGTAGGCCGTGACGGACGCGCAACTGTACACGGTCTGGGGCTGGAGCCTCGTGGTGGCGGCGGTCGTGGTGGTTCTCGCGGCGGCCTTGCTCATTGCCATCCTGCTCGTCGCCCGGCGCATCCTGGCCCACGGAGGTCAGGCGCTCGAAGCGGCGGAGGCCATAGCCGAGGACACGAAGATTATCTGGAAGCTGGATGAAACGAACCGGCTCGCCGAGGAAGTCCTCGAAGCGGCGACCGACATCGAGGAGCGTGGGGGCCATATCGCAGGTGCTCTGCAAGGGGACCGGGCGGCGAGCGGGGGAGGCACGGTATGACGTTGGCGCTGGTAAGTCCGGGGGCAGGCTACACTGTCTGGTGGGTGTCGCTGGGGATCGGGTTGGTGGTCATCGTGGTCGTCGCGGTGTTGCTCACCCTGATCGTGCGTACCGCCCGCCAGATCGACGGGGCGGTCTCGGACATCTGGACCGTGGGGCAGAGGATCGCGAACAACACCATCCACATCCCGCTCCTCAACCACACGAACCGGGTGGTGGACGACATACTGGACCGAGCTTCCGGGATAGACGGGGCCACGGCGGCCATTGAGCAGCACGCCCTGGATTGCCCTGGGTGACCGCACTGCGTCCTCGGTCGAGGACAGGGGGTATGAAATGGTAGTTCTACTCGCGGTACTTTCGGCGCTCGCGGTGGTGGTGCTCTTCGGGGCGCTGGTCTTCTACCTGACCCGGATAATCTCCGCGCTGGAGAGCATCGGAGGCGACACACCGCGTGGATACAGCAGCCGGTCGAGCTACCTCTCCAAGATCGCCTTCGGAGTAAGGGCTATCGAGCAACAGACGGGCCACCTCGGCCCGGAGGTCACCCGCCTGAACGGAAGCCTGGAAGCGGCGGCGGGGGGACTGCGGAGCATAGACGAACATCTGGGGCGGACCATCGAGGCCGCCGGTCGGCAGGAAGGAGCTTAGGATGGAGATACCCGTCGCCGTGTATGTGATCTGGTGGGCCACCCTCATCATCGCCGTGGTGGTCGTCCTTCCGCTGGCCGTCTACCTGTTGCACCGCACCCTCAACGCCGCCCGGCAGATCGAACGCTACGCGGCGCGGGCGCTTCAGGCCGGTGTCGGGATAGCCGGGAACACGGAGAACGTCTCGGCCCTGGAAGGAACTATCACGACGGCGACGGGCATCCTGGAGACGACGCGCTCCATAGAAGAGCGGACCGGCGCTATTGAGGGAGTCTTCGAGACCCGGACGGGGGGGGCGAGATGAGCATCCTGACGCTGTTGACGCTCGTAGCTGTGGCGATAGTAGTGCTGGTGCTGGTCGTGTACCTGGTCGGGATCGCCTACTACCTGGCAAAGGCGGATCGGCACCTGGTGAAGCTGGCGGGAGGGCTGCAAGCCATCCAGGGACACGTCCGGCCGCTGCCGGAACATCTGGGAACCATCAACGGCGCGCTGAAGGCGCTCCGGGACGACCTGCGCGGGACCGACCGGCATCTCGAAGGTGTCGGCCGGATACTGGAACGAAAATAGGAGGGGGCTAAAAAAGTGTGCTTCAAGAACCTACCGGTGGAGTTCGACTCCGAGGGAAAGCCGTATCTGAGGGATGACGTCCGGGACCCGTATGGTACGGAGCGGAGCCCGGACCTTAACGGGGGCTCGATCAGCACCTTGAGCCGAGACCAGATCGAGGACCTCCTCGCCCGCAACGGCCACATCCAACAGAAGAACTTCGACCCCGTCACAAGGGTCGCCGGTGCACTAGCGTTCCACTCCGTGGTGGACCTGCAGGAGCGGAAGGTCCTTGAGAGCCGGTCGGTGGCTACACTTTTCCGGGGCTACGAGATCATCATGATGGGCCGAGACCCGCGCGACGCCATCTACATCACCAGCCGGGCCTGTGGTGTGTGCGGCGGAACGCACTCCGGGACGGCGGCACTTGCGACGGAGATGGCTATAGGCATCAGGCCGCCGCCGATGGGGATCGTGCTTCGGAACATGCTCTCGGTCCTGGAGTACCTCCTCGACCTGCCGTTGCACCTGTTCATGCTCGCGGGGCCGGACTTTTCGGAGAACATCATCCGCAAGACCAACCCCGAGGTGTGGGAGCTTGCAACGAGGACCGAAGCCCCACACGCCAACGTCCACGGGTACGCCACGATGGGCGAGTTGATGACGGACATGAACGCGCTCTCGGGTTCGTTGTACCTGGAGGCTCTGGGCATGACCCGCATAGCGAAGGAAGCCTACTCACTCATCGGCGGTAAATTCCCTCATCCGCAGACGATGGTTCCGGGGGGCGTGAGCGCCACGATAGATGTCTCGAAGATGCAGGAGATCTACCTTCGTTTGCAGCAGTTCTTCGACTACGCCAAGAAGACTGCGGCGATCTACGACGACATCTGCGACTTCTTCTACGAGGCGAACCCGAGCTACCGCGACGTGGGCCGCACGCAGGCGAACCTCATAGACAATGGCGTCTGGGACGATCCGGAGGCCTACGACGCGACCTACGAGAACTGCAACGAGTGGGGCGAGAAGCGGTGGGCCACGCCGGGCGTCATCGTGGACGGCAAGCTCGTGACAACGAAGCTCCAGAACATCAACCTGGGGATGGAGGAGTTCATCGACCACTCCTTCTACGAGGAGTGGGAGGGCCAGGCTTTCAAGACAGACCCGCTCGGCGCTCCCCTGAGCCCCCATCACCCCTGGAACAAGGAGACCAAGCCCAGGCCGCAGGCCCCGAACTGGCGGGAGAAGTACACCTGGTCGACCTCCCCCCGGTGGGACCGGATGCCGATGGACGCCGAATGCACCGCTCGGATGTGGACCACGGCCCTCGCCCAACTACTGCCGGAGAATCCGTACATCGAGCCGACCGGCCATAGCCTCAAACTGCTGCTCCCGGCGGGGCGGCTGCCGGAGATGGAACTGGAGTGGAAGATCCCCGACGTGTGGAACGCCTTCGAGCGCAACCGAGGCCGGGCCTACTGCGTCGCGTACACGGCGCTCGTCGGTCTGAATACGTGGCACCAGGGGATGCAGCTAATGAAGGAGGGTCGCACGGATGTCAGCGCGGAGTACAAGGTTCCGAAGGGCCAGCGTCTGGGCGTCGGATTCTGGGGAGCTGGTCGTGGCTACGTCAGCCACCACATGATGCTGGATGACGGGGTCGTGACGAACTACCAAATCATCACGCCTTCGACTATCAATGCCTCGCCGCGCGACCCGTGGGGGACGCCGGGGATGTACGAAATTGCCGCCCTCAACACCCCGATCCTGGAGAACAGCCCCGAAGGCAAGTTCCAGGGCATAGACATTCAGCGGTCCATCCGCGCCTTCGACCCCTGCATGCCATGCACCACCCACATCCACACCGATCAGGGCATCGTTACTCGCGAGGTCAACACCTGCGCCTGCGGGGCGGACGACTAGTGATCCTCGTCGCCGGTGTCGGCTACCAGCACCTGAGCGACCTCTCGTTCGGGTCGGTTCTGGTCGAACGAATGCAGATGTTGGAGTGGCCCGAAGAAGTCCAGATAGAGGACTTCGGCTGGGGACCCATCTCCATCCTGCACTGGTTCGAGGAGAGCCCGGGCAGGAAGTTCGAGCGCGCCATCTTCGCCGGGGCCATCGAGCGGGGCCGGGAGCCCGGCAACCTCTACACTTACGCCTGGCTCGCCGACAAGCCCGACCCCGAGGTGGTGCAGGAGCGCATCTCCGAGGCGCTCACCGGGGTCATAAGCCTGGAGAACCTGCTGATCATCGCCCAGCACTTTGATGCGCTCCCGCCCGACACCACCGTCATAGAGCTTGAACCGGTCGAGCAGGAATGGGGCTCGGATATGAGCGAGATCGGCCAGCAAAGATTGACGGAGACTATCGCCTGGATCCGAGCCGAAATCCACGCGAAACCTCGTTCGAACGGCAACGGCCGCAAGGAGGTACGAAACAAATGACCGATAACGGCGGCAAAGGCTTCGATCCGGTAACGGCCCTGCGCTGCCGCGACGACATCCTGCAGGCGATGTACTGGATGCGCGGCGAGGGCTTCGGCGAAGACGCCGACGTGAATAGTCTGGTCAGCTTCCTGGCCCTGGATGAGAGCCTGCTGCGCGAACAGCTAAATATCCTCGTCGAAGAGGGTCACCTGGAGGAAACCGAGGGACGCTACCGGCTGAGCGAGCTCGGCGCGAAGGAGGGCGGCCGGCGCTTCGCCGACGAGTTCTCCGGGTTGCAGGATACCGCTCACGGTGAATGTGGTCCCGAATGCCCACACTGCCAGGGCATCTCGCGCGACGCCTGCGTCCACTGCGCCCCGGACGAAGAGCCCGCGCACCCGATCGTCCGGCGCTGATGTCCGATCGTCCCAGGAAGCAGATCCCAGTGATACAGGTCTCGAACCCGACCACGGAGCTGCCGTCGGAGTTCCAACACCTTCTGGAGTGGCTCGGGACCGGTCTCGAGCGGATGGAGGAGATACAGGACGAGAAGACCCGCGAGGAGGTCTTCGCTCTCCTCGAAGGCATAGACGTCCTGCACCGGCAGGGGCTCGGCCGCATCCTGGATCTCATCGCTAACCTCGGTGGCCCGCAGGCCGTGGAGCGTATCTCTCAAGACCCAATCGTCCGCACTCTGCTGGAGATGTACGACCTGCCCGAGGCGGACGAAAGAACACAAGTGGAGGGTGTCCTGGAAGACGTCTACCCGTACTTCCAGTCTCACGGTGGGAAGCTGGAACTCCTGGGGGTCGAAAACGGGCGAGTCCGGGTGCGCCTCTCCGGTTCGTGCGAGGGATGTCCGGGCACGGCGACGACCCTGCAACGGGTGGTCGAGGAGGCCTTGCGCGAGGGATTCCCTGGTTTCACGGAGCTGGTGGCGGAGGAGCCGTCCCCGGCACCGAAGAACATCGTCCAGCTCGGTCGCCGTCCGCTGCGGCGCCCGCGATGGGTCCCGGCGGGACGGCTGGAGAGCCTGGAGCCGGGAGCGTTACAGTCGTGGCGTCTCGAAGACGTGCCGTTGCTCCTGATACGTCTGGACGGTGAGGTCTACGCTTACCGGGATGGCTGCCCGCCGGAGAGCGCCCTCACCCTGCAACTCGGCCGCGTGGAGGGTACGACGCTCGTCTGTCCCTGGCACGGTTGCCGCTACGACCTGCGGACCGGCAAGCGCGAGGACGCCGAGGGGAAACTTGCCGTGCTCCCGGTCGCGGTGCGGGATGGAGAGGTGAAGATCGCGCTCGGGACGGAAGAGGTCGGGCCGGAGTGAAGCCCCGCGTGCTCGTCGCCGGGATGGGCAACGACCTGCGCCAGGACGACGGCTTCGGGATAGCAGTCATCCGCCGGTACGAGAAGGCCGGTGTGCCGGAGGGTGTACAGGTCTACGAGTCCGGGATCGCCGGTATCGGGTTGGTTCAGGAGCTGATGGATGGCTACGAGGCTCTCGTCATCGTGGATGCCACGGACCGAGGCGAGGAGCCCGGCACCGTCTTCGTGCTGGAGGTCGATGTCCCAGCCTCGGAGGAGCTAACCGAAGAGAACCGGCAAGAGTTTCTAGCCGATACGCACCTCGCGGTCCCCTCACAGGCCCTGACCCTCGCCCGAGCCCTCGACATCCTGCCGCCGACGGTCTACATCCTGGGATGCCAGCCGAAAGAGTGCGGCCTGGGCATGGACCTGAGCGAACCCGTCGAGCGCGGGGCCGTCGAGGCTGTCCGGCGCCTGCGGAGACTAACCGCCCGGTTGGCACACGAGCCGGCCGCGTCGTGAGGATCTCCACCACAGAGCGCTGGGAGGTCACCGTGAGGGGCATAGTGCAGGGCGTCGGCTTCCGGCCGTTTGTCTACGGCCTGGCGCATCGTCACGGACTCGCCGGCACCGTCCGCAACGACGCCGAGGGCGTCCGCATCGAGGTGGAGGGCGCGCCGGAGGAGCTTGATCGCTTTGTGCGCGCTCTGCAGGAGGACGCCCCGCCGCTGGCCGTGGTCGAGTCCGTCGAGTGGCAGCCGCTTGCGGTGCTCGGGGACCGCGGGTTCCACATCGAGGAGAGCAAGGAGGGGCTTCGTAGGCGGGCCCTGATCTCACCCGATGTCGCCACCTGCGAGGATTGTCTGGCCGAGCTACTGGCCCCAGCGGATCGACGCTACCGCTATCCGTTCATCAACTGCACCAACTGCGGCCCGCGCTTCACCATTACACGATCGGTTCCCTACGACCGGGCCACGACCACGATGTCCGGCTTTACGATGTGCCCCGAATGCCAGCGCGAGTACGACGACCCCACCGACCGCCGCTTCCACGCCCAGCCCAACGCCTGCCCGGCCTGCGGGCCGCGGGTGCGGCTACTCGACTGCTTCGGCCACGAGTTCGTAAAACCGGAAGACGCCATCGCCCGGACGGCGCGGATACTGCGTGGCCGGGCCGTCGTCGCCATCAAGGGGCTCGGCGGCTACCATCTGGCCTGCGACCCGTTCGACGTGAGGGCCGTAAGGACCCTGCGGGGCCGCAAGGTGCGCCAGGATAAACCTTTCGCGCTCATGGCCCGAGATCTGGATCAGGTCCGGGAACTATGTCGCGTTACGCCGGAGGAGGCGGAACTCCTCACCTCTTCGGCCCGTCCGATAGTGCTACTGGAGCGCCGGGAGAACGACGGCGTGGCCGAGGAGGTCGCCCCGCGCCAGAAGACGCTCGGCGTGGTGTTGGCCTACACGCCGCTGCACAACGTGTTGTTGCACGACGCCGGCATCCCGCTCGTGATGACCAGCGGCAACAACTCCGACGAGCCGATCGCCTACCGGGACGAGGAAGCGTTCGAGCAGCTCCGCGAGATAGCGGACTACTTCCTCGTCCACGACCGCCCCATACATATGCGCTGCGACGATTCCGTGGTACGGATGGCCCGTCGGAAGACGTACCCTCTGCGTCGCTCCCGAGGCTATGCTCCGGCACCGCTGCGGCTGGCCGATAGCTTCATCCGGCATACGTTGGCCTGCGGTGGGGAACTCAAGAACACGTTCTGCCTGGCGAAGGACCGGCACGCCTTCGTGAGCCACCACATCGGGGACCTGGAGAACTACGAGACGCTGCGGTCGTTCCGGGAGGGGGTCGAGCACTACTGTCGGCTCTTCGACGTGCGGCCGGAGCTGGTGGCCTATGACCTGCATCCCGAGTACCTCTCGACAAAGTACGCTCGCGAACTGGAAGAAGAGGGAGTTCCGGCGGTCGGCATCCAGCACCACCAGGCGCACGTTGCAAGTTGTCTCGCGGACAACGAACGGCCTGCCGGAGAGCGCGTGATCGGGGTCGCCTTCGACGGGACCGGCTACGGGACCGATGGGGCCATCTGGGGTGGCGAGTTCTTCGAGGGAAGCCTGGAAGAAGGGTTCGTCCGGCGGGCGCACCTGGAGTACGCTCCGCTGCCGGGTGGATCGGCGGCCATCAAACAACCCTGGCGTATGGCGCTCGCGCAGCTCATAAACCTCTTCGGTGAGGAAGAAACCCTGAAGCTCCCGCTCCGGGTGGTTCGGGAGGCGGGGGAGCGAAACGTGCGCCTCATCGCCCGGCTGGTTCAGCACGAACTGAACACCCCGCCCACGTCCAGCGCGGGCCGGCTCTTCGACGCGGTTGCCGCGCTCGTCGGGGTACCTGGTTCCGGACGCGCTACTTACGAAGGGCAGGCGGCGATAGAGCTGGAGTTGGCCGCGAGCAGTACGACGGGGCGGGCATATCCATTACTGCTGCGACCGGAGGAGGACGGATGGATAGTCGAGACGCGCGAGGTCATAGGAGGAGTAGTCCAGGATCTGCTGGATGGACGGTCGGCGGCGGAGATCTCCGCCAGCTTCCACCGGACGATGGCCGAAATAGTCGTCGCGGGGTGCGAGAAGATCCGCGAGGCGGATGGAGTGAACGAGGTCGCGCTCTCCGGAGGGACGTTTCAAAACATACTCCTGCTGGGGCAGACAATCGAGTTGCTGGAGGAGAGGGGTTTCGTGGTGTACCGACACCGGCGCGTTCCGGCCAACGATGGCGGGCTCGCGCTGGGACAGGCAATACTGGCGGATAGAGTTTTCAGAGAGAAGGAGGCTTAGAGATATGTGCTTGGGAATACCGGGGAAGATAGTGGAGATAATAGACGAGGATCTACTGTTGGCGAAGGCCGACGTGAGCGGGGTGCGGCGCAACATCAACATCGGGCTCGTGCATCACGAGGACGAGCAGGTCGCGGTTGGGGACTGGGTCTTGATCCACGTGGGCTTCGCGATGTCCAAACTCGACGAGGCCGAAGCTCAAGCCACCCTCGAAGTCCTCCGAGAACTCGGAGACGCCTACGAGCAGGAGCTGGAGGAGCTCCACGGCTCCCGGATAGAGTAGCCGTGGAGAAGGAAACGATGCTACCGGACTCCTACTGCACCCTGGACCACGACGGCTGCGTCGTCTGCTCCGACGCCGGCATCCCGCTGCGCGTCGTCTCCGTCGTGGGCGACGACGCGCTCTGCGAGGACTCCGTAGGAAACCGAGCCGAGGTCGCGGTCGAACTGGTTGCCCCGGTGCGAATCGGAGAGGTGCTACTGACGCACGGCGGGGCCGCCATAGGGCGCGTCGGCGAAGAACCCACACTTCAAACCGACGGCTGATAGCCTTCGACCGAAGGGAGAACAAATGAAATACGTGAGCGAGTTTCGGGACGCCGAGCTGGCGCGGGCGGTATCGGCGGAGATAGCCTCCATCGCGGAGCCGGGCCGGCACTACAAGGTCATGGAGGTCTGTGGCGGCCACACGCACACGATCTACCGCCACGGCATCAAGGACCTCCTGCCGAAAGGCGTGGAACTGGTACACGGCCCCGGCTGCCCGGTCTGCGTCCTGCCGATGGGCCGCGTGGATGAGGGAATAGAGATCGCCAAACGGCCGGAGGTCATCTTCACCTGCTTCGGCGACATGATGCGCGTCCCCGGCTCCAGGGGGAACCTGCTCGAAGTGAAAGCCGAGGGCGCGGACATCCGCATGGTCTACTCTCCTCTGGATGCTCTCCGTATAGCGCGCGAGAACCCGGACCGCGAGGTCGTCTTCTACGCCATCGGCTTCGAGACCACGGCCCCCTCGACGGCGCTCACCCTGCAACGCGCCAAGAAAGAGGGCCTGGAGAACTTCTCTGTCTTCTGCAACCACGTAACCATCGTTCCTCCGGTGAGGGCGCTGCTCGACTCCCCGGACCTGCGCCTCGACGCTTTCATCGGGCCGGGCCACGTCTCGACGGTGATCGGGTGCAGGCCCTACGAGTTCATACCCGAAGACTACGGCAAGCCGGTCGCGGTTGCCGGTTTCGAGCCGCTGGACATCCTGCAGTCCATCTTGATGCTGATGCGCCAGTTGGAAGAAGGACGCTGCGAGGTCGAGAACCAGTACAGCAGGATCGTCCCCTGGGAAGGTAACCTCGCAGCCCTCAAGAGCATGGCCGAGGTCTTCGAGCTGCGCCCATACTTCGAGTGGCGGGGACTGGGATTCATCGCTCAGTCCGCGCTCAAGCTCTCTCCGGCCTACGCGGACTTCGACGCCGAGTTGCGTTACTCCACGCCCGGCGTGCGCGTCGCCGACCCGAAGGCCTGCCAGTGCGGAGAGGTCCTGAAGGGCGTGCTCAAGCCCCACGAGTGCCGGGTCTTCGGCACGGCCTGCACGCCGGAGCGTCCGCTGGGCGCGTTGATGGTCTCTTCCGAGGGGGCGTGCGCCGCCTACTACAACTTCGGGCGCAAGTCGTTCGAGAAGGTCGAGATCGGGTCCAAAGGATGACCGACAGAGAGCAGCGCGTCCTCGACGCTCTCGAACAGAACCGCCGCCGCCCACCCAAGTTCACCGCCCCGCGCATAGACATGAGCCACGGCGCCGGAGGCAAGGCGACCCACAAACTAATAGAGGGACTACTATTACCGGCGCTCGAAAATCCCGCCCTCGCTCCGCTCGGTGACGCGGCCCTGATCCCGTTCGGCGACGCCCACATCGCCCTCACCACCGACTCCTACGTCGTGCGCCCGCTCGTCTTCCCCGGCGGCTCCATCGGGGAACTCGCGGTAAACGGCACCGTCAACGACCTCGCCGTCTCAGGCGCGACCCCGCTCGGCCTCTCCGCCGCCCTCATCATCGAGGAGGGACTGGAGACCGAAGTCCTCACCCACGAGGTCGAAGCGATGGCGAACGCCGCCGAAAGAGCCGGAGTCTACATCGTCACCGGCGACACCAAGGTAGTCGAGCGCGGGAAGGGCGACGGGCTCTACGTCATCACCACCGGAGTAGGCGTCGCGGACCCGGAGTTGAACCTGTCTTCCGCCTCCGTCCGGCCTGAAGACAAGATCCTCTGTTCCGGCACTTTAGGCGACCACGGAGCGGCCATCCTGATCGCACGCGGAGACCTGGAGCTCGAAGCCGAAGTCCTCTCCGACACCCGTTCCCTCACACCACTAACGCAGGCGCTCAAGGAGTCCGCCGGACAGGGACTACGTTTCATGCGCGACCCCACACGTGGCGGCGTCGGAACCGTTCTGAACGAGCTGGCCCGTGACTCGGGCTACGGCGTCGCGCTGTGGGAGGAGAGGCTTCCGATCCGGGACGTGGTGCACGGGGCGTGTGAGATCCTGGGCATAGACCCACTCTACGTCGCAAACGAAGGTAAGCTCCTTGCCGTAGTCGCACCCGAAGCCGCGGATGCTGCCCTCGAATCCCTGCGCAACACCGAAGGCGGTGAGGACGCCCAGATAATCGGCGAGGTCCGCGAGGAGCCAGCACGCATGGTCGTGATGCGCACCGGGTTCGGCGGCACCCGCATGATAGACATGCTCGTCGGAGACCCGCTTCCGAGGATATGTTGATCAACTATATCGCTTTCATTAGCCTCGGTTCTAGAATCCGTGCGCTTAAGTTATGACCTTACGGACCTTTTAGGAAGTGAGAAGACTTTGGCTAACAGGTTGATCGTTGCGCTCTTGCCAAAGAAGTGCCGCACAAAGGTTTTCTTCTGTGGATAGTTTTGGCAACGAGGCTCTTACGGCTTTTCAGGATGCCGCTGCGGACGACGTAATCGTCTCTGCGCGCTTCGACGTACTTGATGCTGGTGGGGTCACACTCCAGCGCATTGCAGACCTAACTCAGACTAGTGGGTGGATCAGTCGAGATGATCGTGAGCTTGCTGTTGCGCTTTTGAGCAGGCTGGCTTCAGAACTCTCAGCCGGTATTGCCCTAATGGTTAGACAATCATACCTTTATGCTGCGGGCGCGCTCCTGCGCCAGCTAGTTGAAATCGAATACCTCATGTTCCTCGGCTACCTTGATCCCAACAATCTAGCTCGTTGGTATCGAGCCGATGGAACAGAGCTTCGCAAAACGTTCTCACCTCAACGGATGAGAAATGCGTCTGATGGGCTGTTTCGCGACCAAGAATACTGGCTTCATTGTGAGGTTGGCGGACATCCGCATCCTCGGGCTCGGATGCTTTTGAATGCTTATCAAACTCGGCTTTCCCCGGTCGCGTCCTTGTTTCCTGATGCCGTCCACCATCTGCGGCGGCTTTGGACTTCGCTAAGGTTGCTTCTTCCTAAGCTCGACATAGGAGAGCTTGCATTAAAGGAATTCGCGGAGCCTTTGGTCAAGGCCATCGAGCATTGGACTAAAGTTGAGAATCCGCTAATTCTATCGTTCGATGGGATCGATTCAGAGACAGCCGAGGGCTAAACTGGCGGAAGATAGGTACACATATGCGCCCAGTAGATACCGACACTTTAACCACCTGTATACGCAAAGCCCTAGTGATGTCCCGGCGCTTTCTGGTGGGAGGGTGGCTGCTGGCGTTCGGGAACGGTTCGGCCACGACGGACGCCCAGCACATCTCGGTTGAGTTCGCGCAGCCGGATAACACCTGGCACTATCAAGTGAGACGGTGCTATCTATTCGTTCCGCGTCTCTCGCCTTCTGGTATAACTCGGGTTATACTTCGGGTATGAAGACGGCGATCTCTATTCCAGAGGAGCTTTTCGAGTCAGCCGAGCAATTTGCGCGGGGGCGGGGCATGTCGCGTAGCGAGTTGTATGCGACGGCGTTGCGTCACTACCTGGGGGAGCATCGGGGCGAGGTGATCACCGAACTGCTCGATGATATCTATGGTAAGGAGTCGGATGGCCTGGATCCCGACATCGCGCGCCTGCAGGCGCGGTCACTACCGGAAGATGACTGGTAGTGCATCGTGGAGAAGTCTGGTGGGCGGAACTGCCCGAACCTGTCGCCTCGGAACCAGGATACCGGCGTCCCGTGCTCATCGTCCAGTCAGACGACTTCAACCGCAGCCGTATCCGTACCGTGATCTCGGTGGTGTTGACGACGAACCTGCGGCTGGCGGAGGCTCCGGGTAACGTGCTGGTCACGAAGGAGGACACGGCGCTGCCCAGGGATTCAGTCGCAAATGTGTCGCAGACGGTTACGCTCGACAAGACATTCCTTACGGAGCGGGTGAGCCAGGTCAGCGACCGTATTATGATGGCGGTGGAGGATGGACTTCGCATGGTGCTCGCTCTGTAAACTGGAGTCCAATGTTGTTCAGGCGCATGACGTACTGTTTCACGTACAATGTTAGCAATGCTCTAAAGGAAGTGCGTCATGACTGCGATTACGGCCAGTGAAGCCCGCGCCAATCTGTATCGTCTGATCGATGAGGCGGCATCCTCACATCAGCCGCTGCTTATCTCGGGCAAGAGAAACAAGGCTGTACTGGTATCCGAGGAGGATTGGACGGCCATCCAGGAGACTCTGTTCCTCCTGTCTGTACCTGGTATGCGCGAGTCCATCCGGGAAGGGATGGATACGCCTGTTGTTGAGTGCGACGAGTATCTGGATTGGCGACTTGTATATACAAAACAAGCGCAAAAAGACGCGAAGAGCTGGACTCAAGCGGACTGAAGCCGAAAGCGCAGGAATTGTTGACCGTACTCGCCGAAGACCCTTTCCAGAAGCCGCCTCCCTTCGAGAAGCTCGTAGGAGATCTCTCAGGCGCATATTCGCGACGAATCAACATTCAACATCGGTTGGTGTATCAGGTGTTGGAGGAAGACCGGATCGTAAAGGTTCTGCGGCTGTGGACTCACTACGAATAGTTCATATCGGTGCTGCGGTTAGGCCGGGTACGTGTTGAGGAGGTAGCAATCTATGAAGGCTAGCGACTTCGACCGCAAGTTCGTCGAGGGTGAGGACGTCACCACCGATCTCGACTTGTCGAAAATCCGTAGGCCCGCGCAAGAACAGCGGCGCGTCAACGTCGACTTTCCTGCGTGGATGATCCAATCCCTCGACCGTGAGGCCAGGCGCCTCGGGGTCACCCGTCAATCTATTATCAAGGTCTGGATCGCTGAGAGGCTCGAACGGAAGGTCTCGTAGAAGCTATGCTGGCTACCGCTCTCGAAGCCTCGAACACAGTCGAAGGGCAGGAAGAGGCGGCTATCACCGGCGAGGTACGCGAGGAGCCCGCGCGCATGGTCGTTATGCACACCCAGTTCGGTGGCACCCGCATGATAGACATGCCCGTCGGGAACCCGCTGCCGAGGATTTATTCAAAGATGAGCAGGATTTGCAAGTAACCGACGGCTTCTCGCAACCACGCCACGTACAAGGGCGAGACTCGATTGCTGATTTGTTTCCACCAGGCAGGCGTTGCGGTCTATACATCCTTCATTTTTCCAACGGTGAGATTTATGCAGGCCAGGCGCTGGATGTGACCCGACGGTATGTGCAGCATCGCAAAGTTCACGAGGACATCGAAGAAATATCCTTCAGGCAAGTGACTAAAGACAGATTGAATGACGAAGAGCGCGCACTTATATGGTCGCTAGAGGACAGTAGACATCGTCTCCGGAACATTACCTTTACGAGTATTCCAAAAGGTGAATCTGACTTCGACCTAATTATGCCTGCGGCGGAGCAAGACAGATGGTTGAAGGATACCAGTTACGTCGACTCTAGCGGTAGTAGAGTTGTCGATCCTGAGTTGCGGCGTAAATACAGCAGGAAATTCGAGAGCTTTGCCAGCCTACCTCGCTCCGACGAAGTAATCGACATTTTGCGGAGCTACGTTGGAGTAAACATTCCAGCATTCCGACGCGGTGAAGTGTCTTTCTGGTGCGTCTCCTGCATGCCAGGACGTAATGTATACGCGCGTATAAACATTTACTGGCAGGAAGTGCTCACAGTGTTTGTCGTGGAGGATGAACTTTGGGTCTCTCTACATGTGGCTGACTCGCCCTTTACCCTACTATCAGACGAGACTCTGGCTTTGCTCTTTGAACGCCACCCGGCTTTAGAAGTAATGGATCATAAGTACGGACCCGGCGGGCCAGATCAAGTGAACCTCACTCTATCCTTGGCAGCCGTACGGCCCTTCCTCTTCGATCCAGAAGTATTGCCAGCAATTCGTCTTTTCAATCTACGCCTCATGCAGAAGGGAGCGTGCAACTTTGGACGCTTTCATTGTATGGATTTAGCTGACAGATTGATTCCTATCCAACCTGATTGAAAATGCGTCTGGTAGACACAGACACGCTTACAGCCTGGAGCGAGGAGGATATACTCTGTTTTGGTAGATCCATCACTAATATCTCTGTGGAGCGTTAATGGAGACACGCTACGAACATATAGTCTTGAATGCGGATGGTGTCCCTAGCATCTTTGGCACGACGATGAAGGTTGTTGAATTGGTCGTCGAGCAGCAGGCTTATGGATGGAGCCCCGAGGAGTTGCGCTTCCAGCACCCTTACCTGACGCTCGGACAGGTTCATTCGGCGCTCGCATACTATTGGGATCATCACGACGAGTTGGACCGCGACATCCAGCGCCGGCTCGAACGAACCGAGGCGTTACGGGGGGCGAACCAACCTTCGGAACTCGCCGAGCGATTTAGATCCCAGGGACCAGGTCAACGGCGATAAGGCTCTACATGGACCATCATGTCCCACGCGCGATCACGAACGGGTTGAGGCTACGCGGAGTGGACGTACTCACGTCCTACGAAGACGGGGCGAGCGAGCTTCGAGATCCAGCGTTGCTGGACCGCGCGACGGAGTTGGAACGAGTGCTGTTCACCCAGGATGACGATCTGCTTACCGAAGCGACACAGCGCCAGCGGCTAGGACAAGCGTTTCACGGGGTGATCTATGCTCATCAGCTTCGTATCTCGGTCGGAGATTGCGTTCGTGACCTGGAACTCGTCGCAACGGCGGCCGAACCATCAGACATGACCGGACAGACCCTTTTCCTACCGCTATAGACTGGAGGTGCAGGCGATGAGACAGGTAGATACGGACACCCGTAGCCGTGAAGCGCTGTTGCGGCGCAACGCGATCTTCGAGTCTTTCTTCGAGGTAGAGGCTCCGAGACTGGCCGAGGTGTGCCACGAGATGTCGCGGCGCTTTATGGCGGGCGGACGGCTTCTCGCGTTCGGGAATAGTTCGGCCGCGACGGACGCGGAGCACGTCTCGGTGGAGTTCGTGCATCCGGTGATCGTTGGTAAGCGGGCGTTACCGGCAATGGATCTCGGCCCGGACTTCGAGCGTCGCCTGCCGGTCGTGATGCGGCCAGAGGACATGGTGATGGGTTTCGCGTTCCCGGAGGCGGACGAGGCGGTGGAGCGGGCGCTCCGGGCGGCGCGGGAGCGGGGGGCGCTGACATTTGCCCTGACGGGGGAGGCGGCGGAGTATTCGTTCGCGCCGCCGGATGGGGACCCGTTCGTGATCCAGGAGGTCTTCGAGGTCCTCTACCATTTGCTCTGGGAGACGGTCCACGTCTACTTCGAGCACCGCGAGCAGGGCCACGACGTCGGCAATTCCTCGTTCCTCTACCCTTTCCTGGGCAAGGGCGTGCAACCTCTCGAAGAGGTCGTGAAAGATGTACAGGGCTCGATGCTCCAGAAGATGCAGGAGACGAACCGCTTGCGGGCGGCGGCGGCCGAGTCGGAGGCCGCCGTGATTTCCGAGATAGCCGCGGCCATCTCCGAACGGCTGGATCGAGGAGGCAAAATCATCACCTTCGGAAACGGCGGCTCGGCCACGGACGCCAATGACCTCGTCGCCGACTGCGTGGACCCGCCGTCCGGCTTTGGGTCCATACCGGCAGTCTCGCTCTCCGCGGAGTCCGCCAATATAACGGCTATCGCCAACGACATCGGGGCGGAGGCGATCTTCGCCCGCCAGCTAATCGCCCACGCCTGCCCGGAGGACGTGGCGGTCGGTATCTCCACCAGTGGAGGCTCGTCCAACATCCTGTCCGCGCTCGCCGAGGCGCGCAAACGGGGGCTGTTGACGGTCGGGATCGTGGGTTACGATGGAGGCAGGATCCTGAGCGAGAAGCTCGCGGATCACGCCGTGGTCGTCCGCTCGGATTACATTCCGCGCATCCAGGAGGTGCAGGCGTCCATCTATCACGTCCTGCGCGGTCTCATCGAGGAACTGCGTGGGGAGGGCTGACCCTTGCACGAGCTTTCCATAGCCGAGTCCATTGTCCGGGTCGCCAGCAACCACGCGGACGGGCGGCGCGTCACGAAGGTGTACGTGAAGGTCGGACACCTGCGGCAGGTGGTCCCCTCGGCTCTAACATTCAGTTTCGAGCTCGTCGCCCAGGGTACGCCCGCCGAGGGCGCGGAGTTGGCGTTGGAGGAGGTCCCGGTCACGGCTCTCTGCAAGAGTTGCGTAGAGGAGAGCCGGCTTGTGGCGTTTCCTCTGCTGTGTAACTCGTGCGGGAGCGCCGACCTGCGTATAGTGGAGGGCGAGGAGCTACTGGTGGAGTCGCTGGAGATGGAGGAAGAGTCGTCTATCAACCCAGGAGCCTATAGCTGACCGCTGAAATCTAAGAGCGCCGACCGGAGGGAGACAAGTCATGCACCGCACCGCCGTCAAGAAAGTGGTCCTCGAAGGCGTCCTTGACGCCAACGACGCGCTTGCCCAGGCCAACCGCGACCGGTTCGACGCTGCCGGGAACTACGTCATCAACATGATGAGCTCGCCCGGCGCGGGGAAGACCGCGCTGCTGGAGCGCACGCTGGATAAGATGCGCGGCAAGCTTCGTCTCGGTATCCTCGAAGGTGACGTGCAGACTACCCTCGACGCCGACCGGCTCGCCCGCTTCCACGTCCCGCTCGTGCAGGTCAACACCGACTCCGGATTCGGCGGCGAGTGCCACCTGGACGCCAACATGGTCCGTTCCGGCCTCGCCGAGCTTCCGCTGGACGAGGTGGATGTCCTCGTCATCGAGAACGTCGGGAACCTGGTGTGTCCGGCGGAGTTCAAGGTCGGGGAGGACGCGCGGGTGATGGTCTACTCGGTCACCGAGGGCGAGGAGAAGCCGCTCAAGTACCCTCTGATGTTCCGCTCGGCCGACCTGGTGCTGGTCAACAAGGTGGACTTGCTGGAGCATCTGGACTTCGACCTGGATCTCTTCCTCGCCAACCTCGACGCCGTCAACCCCGGCGTCGAGCGTATCCTTACGAGCGCCCGCACGGGACAAGGCGTCGAGGAGTGGTGCTCCTGGCTGGAGAGGCGCAAGGCTTCGCCGTAAGGGGTGGCGCTTACGATGAGTCGGGATCTTCGCGGTAATGTCGCGCCTCGACCTCCTGGTAGTTGCCGCATTCGGGGCAGGTAAAAGCTCGCACCTTCCTGGAGCCGTAGGCCGGTACGATGGTGGTCTTGTTGAAGTCGTAGACGTAGCCGCACACCTCACACTTCTGGCGAAAGGTGACGACCGTGCCGCGCTCGTTGATGATCTTGCCGCCTGTTATCTCTATAGTCACTGCGCCTCCTGAAGTGTGGTAGATAGCCGCTCTTATTCTACGCCCATCCATCTCAGAATCGCGGAGCAGAGCGGGCTATCTCCATCCAGGAAGCCGTCTATGACATCGTAATGGTTCTTGCCGTAGAGGATGCGTCGGTCGCCTTCCAACTCCTCGGACTTCCACGCCGCCAGGTAATCCTCCGACTGGCGGATCATCTCGGCCGGTTCGCCCTCCCCGTAAGCGACGAGGAGCGGCGGCGCCCCGTCCGGGATGTGGAGGATGGGGCTGTTGCGCCGTACTTGATCCCAGGTCAACTGGAGCTTAGGCTGGAGGTAAGTGTACGGGAAGGGAGCGAGGTCGAAGAGACCGCTTATTACGGTCGCGCTCTTGATGACGTCCGCAGGCAGACCGTAGTCGTCCTCCCATTCCGTGGAGAGCAGCATCGCCGTTAGATGTCCGCCTGCCGAATGGCCGGCGACGTGGATGCGTTCCGGGTCGCCATCGAAGCTCTGCGCATTGCGGTAGACCCAGGCGACGGCGGCGCGGGTCTGGCGCACGACCTCGTCCATTGTCACGTCTGGACAGAGGGCATAGTTCGTAACCACGGTTGCCACGCCCCGAGACACCGGCCCGCGCGCCACGAAGCCGAACTCCGTGCTCGTGCGCCGGGTCCAGTAGCCGCCGTGGACGTACATGAGTATGGGAGCGCCATCTCCCGCCGGATAGATGTCCACATGCTCTGCCAGCGTTGGGCCGAACGGCACGTCGAGGCGGTGGTCGAATTCCGCACGAACCAACGCGCTCTCGCGCTCGTAGAACGCCGAGTAGACTTCCACGTCCGGTACTGTGCGCGTCAGGTCGTACTGAGCGTCCAGCTCCTCTTGCGTGGCGAAGTTGCGGTAGAGCATTATACGCTACCTTCTTAAGAGCTTGTTTAGAAAGGGACGACGAGTCCGAGAGGGGGTGGGGTTTCGGTGGCTGGGTTCGTCCAGTCGCTCAAGGCCGTGCTCCACTCGCACGGCGTTACGTCCGCGGAGGACTATCGGGTTCGTCTCCCAGCCCTCGCCAACCTCGCCCTGGATCTGACACTCGATGTTCGCTAGAGATGTTTCGTCCACGCCACCCACCTTCGCCGCCTCGTACTTGATGCCTAGCAAAACAAAGTCCCGGTCCGTTGCCTCACCCGCCAAAAAGCCGCCTCGGGTTGTCCACGAGGATGGTGTTTATCTGCTCGTCGGTGATGCCGGATTCCTTGAGAATTGGGATCACGTTGTCGAAGAGGTGGGTTATGTGCCAGTTCCCCAGGATGTCCGCGACCGCGTCTGGCAGTACCAGCGGACGTCCGAGCCAGACGTTCACCGTGTCGTGGGAGAGCATCAGATTCTCCGTGTTGCCCTCTTCCAGCAGCGGAATGATGACCTTGTAACGCTCCTCGTCCATCGGCATACCGACGATGCCCTGCACGCCGAGTCGGTCGAAGGCGATGTTGACGCCACGTTCGAGCGTCGCGCGGTGGTAGTCGATATTGGTGTTGCCGTCCATGTGGCCGATCATGACGCGGTCCGGGTCCGCGCCCTCGGAGAGGAGTAGCTCGGCCTGCTCGGGGGCCATCGTGCCTTCCTGGGTGTGGGTGATTATGGGGAGGCCGGTATCCTGCTGGACCTTGGCGGCCCTGCGGAAAAACATCGCCTCGTAGTCGGTAATGGCGTCCTTGCTGGAGGCGAGCTTGAAGACGCCGGGTTTGATGCCGGAGGTGCCGATGCCGTCCGTGGTCTCGGCCCGGAACATCTCTTCGATCTCACCCTCGGCGGTACCGAGTCCCTGGCGGAACTTGAAGTAGGCTGGCGCTCCCTCGGCCTCGTAGTAGTAGCCGGTGGAGCAGATGATCTGCACTCCCGAACGCTCGGAGACCTCACGTAACATCTGCGCGTCGCGCCCACAGTCGTTGGGCGTAGCGTCCACCACCGTCTTGACGCCGTGCGCTTTCGCCTTCTCCGCGACCTCGACCGCAGTGTTTATGATCGCCTCCCGGTCGAAAGGACCGAGTGTGTGGTCGCCCTGGTAGCCGGGGTAGCCGAAGAAGAAGTGCTCGTGCATCAGGGTCATGCCCAGATCGTCCGAGGAGATCTCCCCCGTCACCGTGTTCACCGTCGTCGCCATGCTAATTGCTCCTTTCCCGAGTCTTTACTCTCTAGGCTCCTGCTATCTCTTCTTTCTGCGTTCGATGTTCTTTTCTTAGCTCCAGCTTGGCGACGGCGGCCCGGTGGACCTCGTCGGGGCCGTCGGCGAGCCTGAGGATGCGCGACTCCGCCCAGAAGGCGGCGAGTGGGGTGTCTCCCGAGACGCCCGCGCCGCCGAAGGCCTGAATGGCCCGGTCCAGGACGCGCAGCGTCGCGTTGGGTGCGACGACCTTTATCTGGGCGATCTCGGACTTGGCCTCTTTGTTGCCCACCGTATCCATCATGTGAGCGGCCTTCAGGGTGAGGAGCCTGGACTGCTCGATCTCCATCCTGGAGTCGGCGATCCACTCCATGATCACGCCCTGATCCGCGAGCGGTTTGCCGAACGCCTCACGGCTCTTGACCCGCTCGCACATCATCTCTAAGGCCCGCTCGGCGACCCCGATCTGGCGCATGCAGTGGTGGATGCGCCCCGGTCCCAGTCGCCCCTGCGCGATGGCGAAGCCCTTGCCCTCGCCCCAGAGGATGTTCTCCACCGGCACCCGCGCGTCCTCGAAGAGGATCTCCGCGTGACCGTGCGGGGCCTCGTCGTAGCCGAAGACCGAGAGGGTGCGCTCTATGTTCACGCCCGGCGTATCGAGGGGGACCAGGATCATGGACTGCTGCTCGTGGCGTTTCGCCTCCGGATCTGTCTTGCCCATGAATATGGAGATCTTGCAGCGCCGGTTCCCTGCTCCCGTGGACCACCACTTGCGGCCGTTCACGACGTACTCGTCTCCATCACGTTCGATGCTGGCCTGGATGTTCGTCGCGTCCGAGGACGCCACGTCCGGCTCGGTCATGCAGAAGGCCGATCGGATCTCACCGTCCAGCAGCGGCTTGAGCCACTTATCCTGCTGCTCGGGGCTGCCGTAGCGGGCCAGGACCTCCATGTTGCCCGTGTCGGGAGCGTTGCAGTTAAAGACCTCCGGGGCGATGAGGCTGCGGCCCATGATCTCGCACAGCGGCGCGTACTCCAGGTTGGAGAGCCCCGCGCCGAAATCGGAGTCCGGCAGGAACAGGTTCCACAGACCGGCGGCCTTCGCCTTCTCCTTCAGCTCCTCCATGATCGGGGGCGTGCTCCAGCGATCCTCGCTCGACTCAACCTGCTCGTGGTACGTCTTCTCGTTCGGATAGACATACTCATCCATGAACTCCATAAGTTCCGCGCGGAGGCTTTGCACCTTATCTGAATAGTCGAAATTCAACGACGATCTCCTCCTAAAATTTCCCGTTAGACGGGGTTTTGATCTCTCAAACCACCCAGGCCCACGCTCCTTACCGGAGGCCTCCTGAACTGGATTCTTTCATAGCGGCATCGTAGCCGCAACCAGAGGCGCGGGAAGGGCGATCTGTCAGAATGGTTTATCGCGCCAACTTCATAGGGAGGAATGAAATGCGCCTCGCCACGATCCACCTGGAGAACCGCGAAATAGCGGCCATCGTAACGCCCGGTAATGTCACGCCGTTGAACCGGATCGGCGTCGCGGAAGGAGCCGGGTTCGCCACGGATATCCTCTCCTTACTAGAAAGCGGACAGTTCCATGACCTCCAGAGTTGGTGCGAATACAAGGGTAAGGAGAATTGGGACGACGATGCGATACCTCTGGATCAGGTTGCCTACGCGCCGCTCTACCGCCGCCCGCGAAAGATCTGGGGCATCGGCCTGAACTACACCGAACACGCCGGAGACCTCGACGAAACGGCCCCCGTGGACGAACCGGCGAGCTTCATGCGCCCGGACACGACCATCATCGGCCCCGGAGAGGAGATACTGCTCCCCGAGCAATCAAGCCGCGTAACCGCCGAGGCCGAGCTAGGCCTGATCATCGGGCGCGAAACGAAGAACGTCTCCGTGGAAGAAGCTCCCTCCGTCGTCGCGGGCTTCACCACTATCCTCGACATGACCGCCGAAGACATCCTACGCAAGAACCCCCGCTACCTCACCCGCGCCAAGAGCTTCGACACGTTCTTCAGCTTTGGCCCGTACCTCGTTACACCGGATGAGGTGGAAAATCTCCAGGCTCTCGAAGTAGCGACCGTCTTGAACGGCGAAGTGCGCCGGAGCAACACCGTCTCCAACATGACTTTCTCTCCCTGGGAGTTGGTCTCGTTCCACTCGAAGGTCATGACGCTTATGCCGGGCGACATCATCTCCACCGGAACGCCCGGAGCGGTGGAGATAAGAGACGGTAACATCGTGGAGTGCCGTATAGACGGGTTTGAAACATTATCGAATCCGGTGAGGAGGTAAGCATGGATCTTGGTCTTCGAGGTAAATCCGCGCTGGTCCTGGCGGCGAGCAAGGGGCTTGGACGAGCAATAGCAACAGAGCTGGCTTCCGAGGGCGCGCGAGTCATGATCTCCAGCCGCGACGAAGCCGCGCTCGAACAGACCGCCGCCGAAGTAAGAGAGGAAACCGGCGCCGAGGTGGACTACCGGGCCGCCGACCTGACGCGGGCGGACGACGTGGAGAATCTCGTCCGGCGCGCGGCGGAGCGCTTCGGCGGCATCGACGTTCTCGTCACCAACACCGGCGGTCCGCCCGCGGGCAGGTTCGACGATTTCGCGGACGGCGATTGGAGCGCGGCGTTCGACCTGATCCTTCTGAGTCTGATCGGCGCCGTGCGCGAGACGTTGCCCCACATGCAGGAGCGTGGCAGCGGTCGCATAGTCTGCGTCGCTTCCTCATCCGTAAAGCAGCCTATAGAGGGCCTCATCCTCTCCAACACCTTCCGCGCCGGCCTGGCCGGTCTCGTCAAGAGCCTCTCTTCCGAGCTGGGATCGGAGGGAATCCTCATAAACACTCTGGGACCCGGCCGCATCTCCACCGGCCGCTCCGCCGCGATAGACGCCCGGCAGGCAGAGGCTCAAGGCATCCCGCTCGAAGAAGCGCGTGCGAACTTCGAGGCCCAGATACCGCTCGGCCGCTACGGCTCCCCGGAGGAGTTCGCGAAGGTGGCCGTGTTTTTGGCTTCCCCGGCGAACAGTTACGTAACCGGGCAGACTATTTTGGTCGATGGCGGTCTTGTACGGGCGCTGTAGATTGCTCTCTGGGAACTTTGCGACTTCCTGGAGCGTAGAGGTATGGCATATGTGTAACTGTGTCCACTTCATAGGAGCATGATTTGACTGAAGATTCCACGGAGAGCGGGTCGCGGCGGGCGGCTTTGATCGTCAACACCCGCTCGCGCACCGGAGAGCGGACTTTCTTCGAGGCCCTGGACCGGCTGCAAGACCTCGGGGTGACGCTCGGTGCGACTTATGCTCTGAGAGACCCCGCGCGCCTCTCCGAAACGGTCAAGGAGGTTCTGGGCGAGGATTCCGGGGGACGGTACGACCTCTTGATCCTGGGCGGTGGCGATGGAACGGTCAGCTCCGTGGTCGACTTCCTGGCGGGCCGGGACGAGGCTCTGGGGCTTCTGCCGATGGGTACCGCCAACGACTTCGCCCGTACATTGGAGATACCGTCAGATGTGCGTGAGGCTTGCGAGACTATCGCGCGTGGCAAGGTAGTCGATGTGGACCTGGGGTTGGCGGGGGACAACTATTACGTGAACCTTGCCTCCGTTGGGCTCGGGGTGGAGGTAACGCGGGCGCTCTCTCCCGGCCTGAAGCGCGTAACCGGCGCGCTGGCGTATCCCGTCGCAGCCGTGAAGGCGTTCTTGAGGCACGAACCGTTCTCCGCGAAGCTCACTTTTCCGGATGGGGATCACGAGCCCGCCGGGTTCGAGCGGCTTCTCCAGGTAGCCGTCGGCAACGGGAGATTCTACGGCGGGGGGATGGTGGTGGCCCCGGAGGCCGGTATGGACGACCGGTTGCTCGATGTCTACGCCATAGAGCTTGGGCGGCACAGAGACCTCATCGGCGTAGCCCGTTACCTCAAGAGCGGAGACTTCATCCAGAGCGAGTGCGTGAGCCACTACCGGACTTCGCGGGTGCTGCTGGAGACGGAGCCCGAGCTCGCCGTGAACGTGGACGGCGAGCTGGTCGCCCGGACGCCGCAACAGTTCTCTCTTGCTCCAAACGCGCTCAAAGTGCTCGTACCACGGGATTCTCATGCGGCGCGGCACGACTCTCGGGAAGAGCGCGCGGATTAGCTGAAAGAGTGGGACATTGCCGTGGTATGGTTCCCGGAATGCTCTTGTCAGCGGCAGGTTCGAGTTCCGAGTCGAAGTTTCATGCTGTGTCAGATCTCCGCATACTTGTACTGATTAGCGTCTGATGGAGAGCAAAAGGCTACGGCTCCGTCCAATACTGCTCGAGATCCCGGACGCCACGGTGGAGGCTCTGCCAGAGTTCCTGACCGGCGGGCGGGTAAGAGGTGCGGGAGTTAGACGCTCGACTTCTGGTTGGACCCTCGCTGGAATTTCCTTGCGGAAATTAGTACCTTTGCCGTATGAAACTTTTGTTAAATACTAAAGGGTCCTGGGCCTACCGCTCGCTGATGCTTTTAGCAGCCTTTTCGCTCGTATTTGGTCTGTGGTCCCGGTTCTACAATCTCAGCTTCCCCCCTCAACATATATGGGACGAGAAGTTCTTTCCGGTCTACGCCAACGACTACCTTCATGGAATACCGTTTTTCGATCTGCATCCACCCCTCGGCAAGTTCATCATAGCGATCAGCATTGCCATCTTCGGGAATACTCCCTTCGGATGGCGCTTGATGCCGTATCTGTTCGGCTGCGCCATGGTGGTTCTCGGAGTTGTGCTTGGCTGGTACTACCTGAAAGACCGGGTGGCCGCGCTGCTGCTGGGCTCCTTTATCGCCATCGAGACGATGTTCATCGTCTATTCCCGGACCGGGCTGATGGATGGCATACTCGTATTCTTCGTGCTGGCGACGCTGCTCTCGGCCGTGTGGGCGGAGCGGAAGGGACAGGTGATCTGGCCGTCCGTCTTGCTGGGGCTCTCGATTAGCGTCAAATGGGCGGTCTTCGGGCTGGCCTTCCCCGTAGGTTACATCCTCTGGCGCAAGAAGCTGTTCAGGCCGTTTCTGGGCGGTCTATGGGTCTCTGCGATCGTGTACGTGCTGATAGTCTACGTCGGCCAGATAGTCAACGGCGGCGGAAACTTGTGGGTGGCGTGGAAAGGGGTTCTGGCGTGGCATCTGCAGTCCATCCGCAATATCTCGATGGCCTTTCCAAACGACTGGGCCTCACCCTGGTGGAGCTGGCCGCTGATGCTCCGGCCAATGGGCTTCTACCAGAGTTTTACGGCTTCAGGAGATCAAATAATAATCATGGCTATCGGAAACCCGCTGTTGTGGTGGAGCAGCACGCTGGCCGTGGCCGCCAGTCTTGTAGAGTTGGTATACCGGGGAGCGATACTTAGGAAGAACATAGCGGACCATCCTCTGGTGCCGGTGCTTATAGGGTATGTGTTCCTCTTACTGCCGTGGATACCGGCTCCGCGTATACCTTTTATCTACAACTACTTCCCATCCTACGCCTTCGCTCTCCTGGCTCTGGTCTACTGGCTTTGCAGGATCTGGAACCGCCGAACCTGGGGGCCGTGGGCGGTTGTCGCCTTTACCGGATGCGCGGTAGCCCTCACGCTTTTCTTTCTTCCAATGATCCTGGCGCGGCCCATGACGAATGAGTCCGTAAACAGGCACATCTGGTTGAGCTCCTGGAGCCGTTGACCGCTCGTAGCCTCCGGTACGCGAAATGATCTAACATTACCCGAATGGCGCAGAGGGAAAAGAGCGAGGGCCGTGACATCCCACACGGCGTCCGCCGCTTCATAGCGGCGGTCCTCCTACTCGGCCTGGTAATTGGCGCTGGAACTGTTACGTTGAACATGAACTCTTCTTATCCGGCGCCAGTACCGCTTAGAGCCGATGGTCTGCTCGGGAACCATCCCGGCTCGTTCGCTCGGATCCCACCCCAAGACGCTTCCGGCGCCTCATACCTGCCCGCGAGCAACGTACTGCGCCTTTCGGATGGCCGGCTGCGCTACCTGCCAGCGGACTCCTCCGAACCGGTAACCGTCTCTCCCGACGACCCCGGCGCGCTGGCCGTGACGGACGAGACCCGGAAGTGGCTGGAACAGGGAAACGTACCCGGAAAGAATTCGATGGAGCGTCAGGTCTCCGAGCGGGCTCTCCTAGACCTGCGTTTGCTCACGCCCGAGGGCGCGGCCACGCTGGCGGGTCCCGACCGCCGTTGGGCCTACGTCTGGCCTCGGGACGCGAGCTTCGCCGCGGCCGCCTTCGCCGCCACGAACCATCACGAGGAGTCCTACCAGATCTTATCTTTCCTCGCCCGGACCCAGCAGTCTGACGGGACCTGGGAAGCCCGCTACCGCCCGGACGGCTCTCCTGTCGCCGACGGTCGCGCTCCTCAACTCGACTCTACGGGCTGGGTACCCTGGGCAGCCTGGTACTCTTTCGTCACCGACCCCAAACACGAGCGCGCCGAAAAACATATGCGAATGCTATGGCCCAGCGTCCGCGCGGCCGCTGACGCGGCCTCGGACTCGCTTGGTCCCGGCGGTTTGCCTCCCGGCGGTTCGGATTACTGGGAGATGCCAACCCTGGGACCGAACCTCGGCACCGCCGCGCCCATGAGGACCGGCCTGCGCTCCGCCGCCGATATAGCTACGAAGCTGGGACACGAAAACGACGCCCAACGCTACGCGAGAGCGGCGGCCCGTCTCGACATGGCTATCGAGGACGAGTTCGCGCCTCGCGGCTACCCCCGCACCGCCCGCCTCGGTAGCGGCGCCGACGCGGCGGTAAACTTCCTCGCCCCGCCGTTTGCCTCGCGCGACGCGAAGGTCGAGAAAGCCGTGGAAGACGCCGCCTCGCGGCTCGCCGCGCCGAACGGCGGCATGTTGCCCGGAGTGCAGTGGAAGCAAGATCCAAGCGTATCTTGGACGCCGGAGACCGCCTTCTTCGCGCTCTCTGCTTCAGCGGACGGTCGAGACGCTACCGCGCGCCGCTATCTGACATGGCTCGCGGATCACCGCACGAGCCTCGGTTCCTTCTCAGAGAAGATCGACGGCGATGGGAAACCCCAGGCCGCCGCGCCGCTTGCCTGGACGAGCGCTATCGTGATACTGGCTCTCGCCGCCAAAGAGAACCCTCTTCCCGTCCCGCCAGTCTACAAAACCGCCGGGGAGCCCGGCCCATCTCCGTCGCCGCTCGCGCCGTTGGGCGGAGTTCTGCTCGGCGTCGCGTTTCTGGCGGCGGCTAATCGGCCTCGATGGTATCCCGTGTCCGTATCCGTCCGGCCCTGATGACCCTGGCGCAGATGCCGCCGCGTCCCTTTAGAGCGGTTTTCATTACGACTGCAAGGATACGCGGTATCCGCAGTCGTTGTAGAAGCCGCGGATGTCTTCGGGGGTGATCGCATCAAGCGCCTGACCCGTCGCTTCTACGAGAGCTTACTTG
>JAABUS010000862.1_pt1 | contig 71918 bp, 47 predicted proteins | sample 5560161 | NCBI WGS metagenome assembly JAABUS01 (sample SAMN10711885, study PRJNA513376) | rock metagenome | isolation source: Antarctica rocks | place: Antarctica: Victoria Land, Trio Nunatak nord | collected 2016-01-04
ACCAGCTCATCCAACCTCTGAATCCACATCCTCGTATGCTCATGCCCCTTCAACTCCCCATTCGCCTCATTCACCAACAGCACCGTCGCCGCCCCAGCCTTGTGCCCCGCCGTCATATCATCGATCGAGTCACCGACCTACATCCCATATCAACACTGACAAACCCAACTTAATGCGAACCAAGCCAATGAAGAGTGGAAGATACCATAATCAACCCCTCCCCTCGATCCCCCAGCCCCCATTCCCGTGCCACATGCAATATCCCCGCGGGATCCGGTTTCGGCGGGCGGAAATCCCGCGTCACGATCGGGGCGAAGGTTTTTCCGGGGAGGAAGGTCTGCAGGAGATGCGTCACCGGGCCGCTGGTATCGTCTCGCCATCAGTCTGCCCCTCCTTGGCAAAAGCGTGAGTTGGTGGGTTTTCGGACTCACTCGAAATTACGCGTGCACAGGGCCATCCTTACGTTCCGGCGCTCGAGGTAGTCGATCAGCTCGGTCAGGCCGGGCTGCGGCTCTTGGGATAGCATGGCGGTGGATTCGATGGCGCCTGGGTAGATTCGGGAGTCAGCATCCCTCCTTCCGATCGGTGCAATGAACAAAATTGCATGTATTGGGAGCGGATACAGCTGAGACACGTTTTGCGCTGCTTAAAGACCTTGGAAAGGGGTGATAGATGCTCGGAGATTTACTTACGGATGGTGGCGTGGGCGGAGGGTTGGTGGGGGGAGGGGAGGGAGTCGATGTGGGTGAGGATGTCGACTGAGGGGGCGATGGAGAGGGCGGATCTTTGAGAGGAGGGGTGGTCAGTAACAGGTTTTGGGTGGGACTTGGGGAGGAAGTGATTGCAGGAGGGGGAAGGCGAGACCTCATCTGTTTGAACATGTATGATTGGGGTTTGCTAAGGTAGAAGTGGATGCGTTAGGGACGCTGCACGAAAGGGTTGGGAACATGTGTGATAAAGGAGCTTGTAGATTGAGATATACTAGGCGCCATGACGTTGTTTCGTATAAGCACTAAGAGATTTCGGAAAGTATAGAGAGATTTGTACGATACTGATACAGGAATGATCAAGCAGAATATTTGCCGCGTCGAACCCCGAGCAGAGATACGGAGTCCCGGATGAAGGTAAGCGAACACGCAGAATGAAGTCTAGTACATACCACAGAGTACCATCAACATCAAAGATGATCCCCTTCAAGCGAGGAGCATCGGACTCGCTGCTGCGCGCTGGATCGAGAGGCGCGAAGCGCTTCGTGTGTAGAGTCGCTCGTGTCGCCATTGTGGCATACGATGCAAAAGCTCCAAAGTATTGCGGCCGGAGCTTCCACAAAGTCAATCGGTGGCGCAACATGGGGTGTGATTTATCTACATGTACAGGAAGGGACTGAAGTTGCTCTTCGAGGTAGAGTTAGGGTTGTGGCTAGCGCTCACTTTGGTAGATCAAGTGGTTCAGGGGCAGCATTTGATATAGGAGACATACTTGAATCGGCATTTAATGTTGGATGATAATCAGTTCGAGATGGCCCTTCCTTAAGCCTACATGCGCCTGCTTGCAGAACCCTCGCAGCAAATTATGTGATCGAATCAAATTTTGACAGCCTGGTCCTGCATAGCTTGCCCAGATTCATCTGCTGGTGACATATTGGCCTTCGCGGGGCCCATGATCTGAAGGCCATCCTTACTGAAGCGACTCGCGTGGATCGGACAGTCCCAGCTTTTCTCAACATTGTTCCAGCAAAGCACCCCCTTCAAGTGCGGACATAGCGCCGAGAACTTATGCACACCCCCCTCATCATCCTTGTACACGGCAATCGGTTTGGATAACTTTGGGTTAAGCACACCACCGGTGCCATTGGCCAAATCCTCGATGTCGTTAATGTCGCTCTGTAAGAAGCGTTTGTACTGGGCGTTGATCTGGACATCGTGGGCGACCATGCTAGGTGCGGTTTGCAGGACGCTACCGATGCGCTTGGGATCGTATAATTTTGCCCAGGGGTTTTCGATGCCGTTGATGAGATCGGCGACGATTTTGCCGCCGAGTACGAAGTGAGTTAGGCCGTTGCCGGAGTCGCCGGTCATAACGTAAATGTGCTTGTTACCCTGATTCAGGCCGATGTAGGCGACGAAGTCTATTGGCTCGAATATTTGGCCGGACCATTGGTAGTCAACCTGGTCTACCATGAGCAATAGTATTCTAGACACTTGAACAGAGACGGCCTACCGAACCGGCCTTGCTGAAGCGTTCACGGGTCCAGCGCTCCAGATCTGCAAAGCGACCTTCTTCTGATTCCTGGCCTACTGCATGGTCGCAGCCGCCGACGACGAAATAGTCGTTTTTCTCATCGCAGGCTGTGAGGCGCGCATAGTCTAAAGTGAATGTCGGAGTCAGCACTGCTTTATGGATTCAAGGCAATGAATCCCGCAGCAGGCCGCTCGGAGCGGATGCTGACAGGACATGTATCAAGCTTCTTGAGACCCGCAGACAGGATGGAAGTGCTCAGAGATTTACTTACGGTACGGGTGGGCTTCGTCGTAGATCAGGCAGTCCTCTATGTAGCCTTTGGGTACACGGACTGCAATGCAGTAGGTCCGATAATACTCCATTTGAGCAACAACAGCCAGCTTCTGCAGAGGTACACAGGTTGCTTCTACAGCATTCTTGCATGTAATGGTACTGCCGTCTTCGGTGCCAATATGAACCTCTTTAGAGCCAAGGCCGAGAAACTGAATGCCTTTCTCTTCTATTGAGATAGCTCTCGTATGGGTATAGCAGCTGAAGTTGGGTTGCTCGGCGAGCCATTTCAATACACCAACCATGTACTTCGTTGGGTGGAACGTCGCCTGCTCTTCAAAGATGGCTGCATCGCGCTGATCAACCTTACCATCCCATCCTCGTATAGCGAAGCCATCCTTAAACGACGTTGCAATGCCCAGTTCCTTTACCTTTTCCACCTCTTCTTTTAACTCCTTGACCTCATCATCGTGCTCGGACGTCCCTTTCTGGTATTGCGACACCTCATAGCCTGACAGTTGACGATACTCACACTCAATGCCCAGTTTCTTCGACACCTCGCCAACGTAGCGCAGAGCCCATGAGTGGCTTTGCGCAGCAATCTTCGCTCCCTCCTCTCCATGCTTCTTAGCGATTTGGACGTATCCATCATCGAGTGCGTTGGACAGATGGCCGCTGGTCCGCCCAGATTCCCCCGAGAGCACTTCACGCGCTTCGATCATAACAACCTTGGACCCGGAGCTGACCAGCTCGTAGGCGGTCGATATACCCGCAATTCCGGAACCAATGATGCAGACATCGGCGCTGATGTCTTGGGCAAGCTTCTGAAATTTAGGACGACGCGAGTAGGGCTCGGTGTGGATCCAGACGGGCTCTGTCTGGCCGGAGGTATCCATGAAGTGTTGTGGGCTCACCAAGGTAGCCATGCTTGCTCGTTTAAAAAGGTATGGTCGTGGACGAAGTGAAGGATTCGTAATGCCTGGTCGAATCGATGTGAAGATTGGCTGCTTCGGGGCAGGCAGTTGTATAAAGAGCGTAGAAAGAGTGGTAGTGATTCGGAAGAATGATGACCTTGACATACTAATCTACATCAAGAAGAAAATGTAGGAGACATACCTCGGGGGTAGAAGAGCAGATTGAGGGGTGGCCCATTTACCTGGTGCGTCATCATATTCTTCGTACCTACGCGACTAAGGGTTGAATGAACATTCGGGCGCAATGATGTCAGTCAGTCACTGCGGATCAGGCGACTACTGCCGAGAATATTCATGGATAGTATTCATCGGTATGACAGCGCTTCATCAAAGCACAAAAGACACAACATTGCACACTTTTAATAGCATGTGGTTGCTGAAGAGAGAAGTAGAACCGCAGAGTTTAGCGTATGCAGATCTGTCTGAGAATAGCCTAGCGGTCCTACAAGCCTTGGGAAGCCTTTCAATTTTGGACGAGATTGCAGCCAACTTCCAGCTTCCATCTGTTGAGACCAAACCGCCGACGACACAGACGACTAGACCAACTCACATTCTATCAAGCTCTCGGTGCCCTGCTCTTTTGTCCAGAAGCCTGTGATCTTAAGGCCTACTTGCTCAACCATAGTGCGCCAGTCCTTCTCTGTACGCTCTTTGACGGCGCCGAGTGCTAGCATCAGCCAGTCCATACTCGTGATGGGCCAGCTCGCGCCCTGATCCGGGACAACCAACTCGTTGATAAGGATTTTCGAGTGGTCTTTCTTCATGACGCAGACTATGTTTCTGAGGATAGAGAGGCAGGAGGCATCATCCCAGTCGTGGAGAACGGAATGCAGGTGGTACGCACGCGCACCTGGATTCATGTGAGCATAGTCTTCGGCAATTGGGTCTGGAAGGAGACAAACCTTGTACTGGTTGCCGGGTGAAAAAGTCGTGCGTCATCTTTTCAAAGACATTGTTTGTCGTCGGGATCTGGCTCAGGACCTCCTCTTTATCCTGCAAAATCAGTCTGCCCGGCAGATGTTCGTGTTTCTCTTTGAGCAACTTCAAGTCATGACCGAGACCTCCTCCCACATCCACCAACAAAGCTTCGTCTGTGCCTTCCTTCATTCCACGACCCAAACGTTCTTCCACAGGGTAGAAGCCGGGGTCTACCCACGAAGATTTCCCGGCTCGGTATCCGCCCATGTAGTTGTTGAAGCAAGACGCTAGCTCCGGCTTCTCATAGAGCCAGACAAAGAAGGGTAAGGTAGTCTTGTGAGCGTACTGGAAAGGACCATCGGCAATGTCGGTCGGGTGTTTGTACGAAATGGACTTGAGGTAGGCAGGAATTTCTTGGAAGGAAGGGCCCGCAACATCGTGGCTTCTGGAACTCAGTAGCTGATTCGACTGACAGATGCAATGCAGTTGACAGAAGGGTCACCGTAATGTGAAAACTTACTTATAGATTATGCCATCACGGTACTTCGGCTCAGTCATAGCGATACAGAATGGCGTGGCGACATAGTGATCTGCGCCAAGCTCACCGACGATATTCGTGGCGACAAGATGCTTCATTGTACGCGCTGTGCAGTCAAGGGGTCAGTAAATTTGCTATGCTGGAGCCATGAGTACAAGGCTTACAGATGAGCGTTGGATGCGCGCTGGAGGCCTTCGCCAAGTCGGTAGTCGTCATGCCGGTGTCTTTCTTCTCCTTGAGCATCTCGAAGAGATTCAGGTCAACGGCGATCTTCGTCGAAGCAAAGCGCGCTGGCTACAATTCATCAAGTCAGCGGGATCTCTGCTTTACTCCAGGCTCTAGGGTAGCTCACCTCGGCCCAGCTAATCCTCTGAATAGTTTCGCTGGGTAGCTCCGCCGCTGCGGCCAACGAGTACGCCAGCAACAGCAGTTTCTCACGAGCACCCGGCTCATTCTGGGAATAGGATTTGCCCACGTCTGATATGTCTTCTAACAAGCTCGAGACTCGAGATTTCGGTGGTGTCTCCATCATGGATGTAGATTAGAGCGCGGCTTAAAGTGCCTCTTACACAGATGATTTGTAGGGAGAAAGTTGAAATTCTATGACCTCAGAATGTTCATCTCCCGGTGATGTCTTGAGAGTATGAAATAATGAGTCTGGCGAAAACAGGTAAATACACCTGAAGCTTCCCAGAGTAAAGTACTTTGTACGTGGAAGCTGCTACTCTGCGGAAAGCGGAAGCTGTGTAAGGTCCTCACAGGCCGGGGCAGCGGTTTCCTAATTCCGACGCGGTGTGAGGCTGTGGACGGACGTGTGACAAGACGTCGCTACACGGGCGCACACAAGGCGGGGCTACATAATATGTAGAACTATAGTTCAGAGAGGCATTAATTTGTAAGAATTCCAGAACAGAACTCTTAGAGAGAAAATTCTGCGCGACGTCAAGTCGCTATTCAGGAGATTATTGAATGACTACGGGAATAATGTGGCCGAAGAGGTCAGCTCCAGGCTCGTCGATATTGCTACTCCTGCCGCTAACGGTTTGTACCTTCCCACCAGCTGTGAAGACCAACACAGATCCTCCAGCAACCATAAAGTACCTAAAACAAGTTACCTAATGATCCTACTAAAATGAAGGACCACATTTAATCTAGCTAACATCCTTGAACTTGGGCGAAAAGCAAAGCTACACCGTCTCCCATTCCGTAGCAATCTTCGTAGTCTGTTTAATATGGGGGAACGGTGGCGGTTCGATAGGCACAGTCCCTCGACTACCATTCTCCAGACTTGCCTCGTTCCTCGCTGCCGACGCCAGTGGATAATCTCCTGCACTCGCTCCATCCGTACTGTTCCAGCTCTTCTGGTACCTGCCACTGTGAATTAATCCGCCTCGACGGCTTCTGCTATAGCCGTAACTCCTGATCTCGCGCAGTCTTCTAAGTAGTGAGTATCCTTCGCTTGCTCGGACTCCCTCCTGTACTGATATGACGAAAGGTCTCAGAGTGGGAATACACGCGGCAATGATGATCACATTGGCCTCTACGATCGCCCAGATAACTAGGTCGACTGTCCCGTACGTGAATTCCGTCAGATCGGATAGTTCGCTGAGCTTTGTGGTCTTCACAATTGCGCAGATGGCGGCGAGTGCAGTCGCACCCATAAGGAGGCAGAGGCCAATTTTAGTCTTGGTCTTCAGTTGCAGCTTCCAGAAAACCATGGCGGGAACGACGGCAAGAAAAATGTCTGTAAAAGCGGAGTATGCTGTGTAGATGTCAGTCCCCATTTAGGGAAGAGCACGTCGGGATCCCCTACCTCCAACGAAGTAAAAGTAGCCTGTAATCACCGATGGAGGCATACACGTCGCCGCGATGGTAGGGTTCCATAGATACTCAGATGGCGTGCATTGAGCGAAAAGAAGGATACAGGAGATGGCGGCGATGATGCTTTGGGCGATGGCGACTGCGAAAATGGCCATTCGCAAGGATCGAGTCGGCGCAATGATTCGATTCAGCACAATTGCGACTGAGATGTTCGGGAGAGAGTAGGCCATGACGCCAAATGGATTTGCTATAAGGTTCAGCCGGATGGTTGATACCAACTTCGCGTTTCCGAGATGTCTAGGATGTCGGCCCATTCCTAAGTGTACATCTGCGGTAAATAGAGTGGTACATATTAAGGCAAGAACCTAGAGAGCCGTTTAGCACCACCATACTTTGGATTTAATAAACCCGTAGATCATAGATGCTTTAGCCTGATTTACCATTGACAGAATCACTAACACGTCGTCAAGACCTGTGCTGTGCAGGACTTTGACTCTAGTGTAAAATTTGGCAATGACAACCAGCAAAGCAACGGAGGTGAAGACCCAAGTGACAGCAAGGAGCTCCGGGCCTCTGTTTTGATCTCCATCTTCTGCCAATACTAGCATGGCGGCGGCAATAGACTCAAGCGAAAGAGGGATCTAGTCGTAGAAGCCTGCTCGGATGAAAGAGATACGACCAGAGACGTCACATCAACGACAATGGTTATTCGCAGCGGTTCAGAGATATGTGGCGATATGGGAAGCAATTAAAGAGTTCCGAGCTTGTCTTTTGGATCGTCCATTGGGTATGAGTTTAAGTAAAGTCTTGGACTTAGGTTACGAGATATTTAACCGCACTCGCCCTCGGTGAGAAGCAACCTCTCTGGCAGGACAGCACAGATTCAAGAGCTGATTTGCCCATGTTGTACGACTGCAATATGTCAAGGTGTGGTTACATTGCATGATACTGGTAGATGAGGACAGGTCTTACATGCATACGGCTCCTGACATTTGCGGACCCCGAGGGCTGAACAAATCTCCGAAGTGTCAGGATAAGTACTGCTAAGGTAACCATGAGTCCCCCACGAAGGAGCGCCCACCGATTGGTAGGGGCCCTCAACTCCCTTTCGGTGGATCGGGGCTGGATTGATAGGAACAACATGGATGCACGGTTGCGGCTGAGCCTGTCAGCAACAATTGGATCAGCTTGTAACGACCGGTCGAGTCATTCCGATTAATGCTGTCGTTGCCCCAGGCACTGATGGGTACTTCTACGAAATTGAAATGCGACGGTCACCGGCTGTCGTAGGTTTGGCCCTAGCCCCGATGTAGATGGACGGGCGCGTAGATGCCATGACGTAGCCTAAAGTACGAGCACGTAAAGTACTTCTACATGAATAACATGTAGACAGGCATTAGTCTAATCTTAATCGCCGGTTAGTAACTACACGTAAATTCGTTCCTCACCGCCTCGAGGGACTTACATGTACTTCTACCACTGGACAAGAACAAGTGATTGTTAGCTCCCGTCCTCAGCCTCACAAGACTCGTACAAATCCCCCTTTGCGGTATCGACATTGGTGTGATGACACTAAAAAAGACGTGTGGATCATTGCTGAAGAGTGTTGACGACTGCGCGAATTCCATACACCTGTGGCCGAGTTCCACCTGTGACACAGCCACGCTTGTCATACCCATTTCTCACAGCATGCACTCCAGGCCACAAGCAAGCGCCAAATGCTAAGGCACGAACAATAACCCGATCCGGGACAAACTTTGTGTCTTCAAGAAGAGCTCTGCAAAAGACGACAAGGCTTACTCGCCGATGCACAAGGAAGGGCCAGGCATCTTGGAATTCAGTCAGCAATGAGCACATACCCACAACAGCATGTGGATCGCTGTCTACGCCAGTGTACTGATCGCCAACCCATCGGAATGTGACCCCAATCCGTCGTACGAGGTAGGTACTAGTCCACTGTTTGAGACTCAGGCATCTTTGCGGCACTGCCAAGGACTGACTCCATGGCTCCCTATATCAGAGCCTTCGTGCCTCGAGGGTAGTGTAAGTGTCCTCTCTCCATCTTCTAGATGCCCCGCACCTTTTCCTGATTAAATTTTCATTACAACCACCTGTTTCTATAGCCTCATGGGCGCTTGGACTATCCTCCGTGACCTGGCTTTAGTGTCTCCAATGCCTTTACATCTCTCGCCATTAACGTTCTTGTCATGGGTCATTGAGGCGTCTACATCATTTCGCTTTCTGATTAGCAACCTGCTTCTATTCGTGGTACTGGTGCTTCTGCGAGGCATTCGGAATCGTTACTTTCACCCTCTTTCGCGCTTCCCGGGCCCCTTCTGGGGTTCAGTCACGACTTTATATCTCGCATACATGATCAAGAGCATACCGACCTTCGGCTATGAATTGCATCAACGATATGGTAAATTCCAATCGTTATGAGAACTTCGACCTTCTGACAGATCCCTAGGGCCCATCGTCCGCCTCTCCCCCAACTTGTTGTCCTTCAGTGATGCTGAGCTCCTACCGCGTGTTTATCACAGCCGCGCAGATAAGCCTTCGTTCTACGGGTCTTGGCTCTTCGGCACAACAAATGCAATGTTTCTTACATTAGATCACAAGGACCACGCGAGGAAGAAACGAATAGTCGGGCCATGTGTCAGTACTAACAATGATTGTGGCTTGCTCAGCAACTGACGTACATGTGCTACTTGCAGTGCTCGATGAGAGCGTTGAAGGGCTTTGAAGATGAATTTTCCCGAAAAGTCCAAGAGCTCTGCGAGACCATTAGAGAGAGGTCAGCTCTACACGGGGACCCCCTTGACTTTTCGGAACACCTTCGGTACGTTACAGTCCGAATCTCGTTGTTGGCAGATGATCTGATGGTTTGCCGGCCCCAGATGGTTTTTGAGTGATACGTACAACCAACTAGCTTATGGCCAAAACAAGGGTTGTGTCAAACATGGTTGTGACGTTGATGGGAACATTATGGCCATACAGAATTTATACAACATGTCAGCATTGGCAGCTGTAATTCCATGGCCGCTTCAAGCACTCTTTCGTAATCAATGGATGCGGAAGACTGTGTGGTCCTACACAAACACATTTCGAGCCATGGACAAACTATACACGGTAAGTTTTTTCGCAGAGTAATTCACCCAGCTATGCCGCTATGCCATAGCCACTTCCATTGAATCTAACGCAAGCCAGCATTTCTCGGCCAGCATTGATAGGCTTCACGAGCAGTCTCATACCTCTCGTCCTCCAACTTTCTTCGCCCCGTTGACGTCCCCGGATGCTAAGGCCATCTATCACATGACCACGGAGGACTTGAAAGCCGAATATATTACCTTTACTGCCGCCACACTTGACGGAGTGGCTGCTTTTATTTCACCTTTTGTTGACAACATGATTCAGCACCCAGTTATCCTGCGTCGTGTCCAACGAGAGATAGACCTCGCTCAGGCCCGCGGAGAACTTTCCTATCCAGTAGCAACATATGACGAGACCACCAATCTGCCCTACTTCATGGCGTGCATCATGGAGACCTTACGCCGTGATGCTCCGGCCCAAACTATCCTCCCCCGCGTCATCTCGAAGGGTGGGCTCTGGTACGATGGTGCTTTTATTCCAGAAGGGAGCGAAATGGGTGCATCACCATATATTATCCACCGCGACGTTCATATCTTTGGGGACGAGCCCTTTGCCTTTCGGCCGGAACGTTGGCTCGAAGGAACGGCCAGGTCTGCACTTATGGAGAAGTACGGGATGTGGTGGGGGTATGGCGGAAGAGAGTGCGTTGGGAAGAACTACGCCGTGATTGAAATGCAAAAGCTTTGTCTGGAGCTTTGCAGAAGGTTTGATATGCGGAGTGCGGGCGCTCTGCAAGGTGATAAGGGAGAGGGAAGTCTTGAAAAGGGTGATAGATACAGGCATGATAGATGGGCCGTGGGAATGTTTTGGGGGCAAGGGATCATATTTAGTGAAAGGAGTTGCTAGGATGTAGGACAGATGAGATCGTGTCTCTGACAACGTCATAGAACAGCGAGCATTATCTGGTGCTCTTTATCAGCAAATTTAGCTCTCTCGTTTCTGGCCTGCAAGTCGAGCAGCAGCTCGACCTTAAACTTCTCAGTATACTTCACAAGCCTCAAATTGGTCTCTGCTGCCGAGCGACATTAGTCTGTTTGAACGTCGTGATAATCATACTCCCCTGCGCAGCGCCCGTACCATCCACAGTCTTCATCACATAAGGACCAGTCCTGACCCTGCATCGTATCCACGACATTCGGGCACGGGGACAGTAGAAGCTGCTGTGGTGAAGACTGTGCTCGAACTTCTCCAATCCTTCCCCTCTTGTTGCCGGCTTACCCTTCTTCTTCTTCCTCCTCAGGGAACACCTATGCCCCTCTTCCGTACCGGTAGAGGCTCGGAATACCACGGGGTTTGCATATCGCGCATTACTTTGACTGAATGATGGGGCTTCTGTATCTGGACGCAATGGACGCGGTCGAGAAGACCTGGTCTTGGCCAGACGCCCCTTAGGGATGACTTGCGCAATTGAATTCAGCGCTGCTGCTGCATTATGACCCCTTCCCAGGAGGGGACGCGCAGAGAATGGTGAAAATTAGTTTATGTTAGGACTGGAAACGTAGAGCGACTGGTAGTATACCATATAGTCTATGTCAAGGGAGTTCGTCGTCCCTCAATATAGTCCATCCAAGCTCGCTGCTTCTCGAAGCGTTTCGAGCCGCGTCAGGCTGCAGAGAGCCTAAAGTATCTATGGGGAGCACCTCCAGCTGAGAGCTGAGAGCTTAAATCTTGACTTGAGGAGTGACGTCGCTCTGCGCAGCCATGCTCAAAGCAGGATCGAAGCTGCTCCCAGATGGACCGTACGGTGCATTCCTTTGGGAAGAAGAAACACCACCGCCACTTCTATGAGCGATCTGCAGAACCTACAACGCAGACGAATGGTAGTCTTCATCTCGCACGAATACCTGCCTATGCAAAGCCCGGCTGTGGTTCTCGAGGGCTCCTTGCGTGGCAAACCGTCTTGGGTAGATCGAAAAAGCAGTATTTCATGGTAGCCCTTGGGCAACGTTTCTTGAGTGCCCGGCCATGGGGTCAAAGTTGGGCTGATTGCGGTTTGAGTATCACTTAGATTGCTGTGATTCGGATTGCACAAGTTCACCCAACGGTATAACAGTATTGATGCCGTTGCTTGGCCTATCACAGTCCTAAGCATAGGATACCGGAGTAATATATACCTTACCTCATGTCTAAATGATGGGGCATTGCACAAAGTGCAGGAAGACCGAGAGATGATTGCTCTTAGCCACTAGACTGTACCTCAATATTCTAAATGTGGTTCACCCCCACCTAAATTTTGAACCTGATTTTTTTTTAACCGTGCAACCTGCAAATCGACTTTTCTGCATCCATTACTTACATTACTGTCTGCATATGTCTGATTAAGGCAGTATTAAAGCTATACATATTGCTCTACACTTTGCTTTTCTTATTGTTGTTGTTGACGTTATAAGCTCGTCTGGAGTTCATTTTTTATTTAATCAAAAAAATCGAATTTCGCAATATCTTATCGACAATTGTAGCAATAACACTATTAGTTTTATTGAAAAAAACAATATTAGAAGCATTTAACACATTAAGAGCAGAATTAATGTCTATAACAATTACTCAATATCGCAGAATCTAATTGCAAAAGATTGTCGATTTCTTATTACTATTACTATAGCGATAAATTTAAAAATCTATTTCGAATATTGTTTCTAAATCTATTAGAATAAAATAATTCTTTATTTATTTAATAACTAAAAGATTTTTTGCGCGCAATCTACAATATTTAAAGTACTTAAAAAATATTGTATATTGCAAAAAATTATTTAGAAAAAGATATTAGAGCGCTTGCAATTAGTTCGAAACAATTATATATTTAAAATATTGAAATTTTCTAATTCTTAAAATCAAATCTGCTTTTTAGATAAATTTGTTATTAATAAATATATTTGTTATCGCAAGCATAAATAATTTTTTTACAATATTATATTGCGAGCTATTTTATTAGTTAAACAATTAAAAAGATATATTATGCTATTAATTTATACTATAAACAATATTCTAATATATAATATATATTAAGATACAATAGACAATTTATATTTTAAGTAATTTTTGACAAACAAAATATTTTTGCAATATAATTCTTATTTAGATTTTAAATTTGTTCTAATTATAAATAATATATTGATATATATCTATTTAGTAAGTTTTAACTTAGTTTTTATTGTTTATTTGCTAATTATATACTCTAAACAATTAGATAAATATATAAAATACAAGATATTTGCGTTATTTATTTGTCTTTTTACTTATTTAACTATAATTTTATTAAAAAATTCTTTTTTGTATTTAAGAAATAAATAAAACAATATTACAAAATCTATTAAAACAAAAAGTTCTTTGTAGAATTTATATAGCTAGCAATAAAGTTTTGCAATAACAATATTGTTGTTAAATAGCACTTTAAATATATAGAAATAAGTATATAGTAAAACAATTATAACAAAATTGAATTAAAACAATTAATTCGATTTTATTAAATCAATTATTAGATTGTCTATCAATATAGAGAAAAAGCTAAAAAATTATATAAATTTGACAATAATATATCTACTATAATAACTATTTCTTAAAACTCTTTGCAAAGAATTATTGCAAAAAAGATTTCTAAAAAAGATTTTTTTTAATTTGATTTCTGTTTGTATTTGCATCTTATAATATTCTTTCTATCTATATATTTTTTTGTATCTTTAAATCTATATATTTTAATTATAAGACAAGTTCTAAAGTGCAAATATTGTTTTTGTTAATATATTTAGTTTGTTGTTGTTATCTTCTCTTTCTATATTTTTTTCTATATTTTTTTTTTCTATATTTTTTTCGGTATTTTTTTGTTATATTAAGAAGTTCTTTATTTGTTTTTTTAGACAATATTTAAGTTCTTTCGATATTTTGTACTTTTTTCAATTAAATATATCGAATATATTTATTTGCTCTAATAAAAAGCGCTCTTTAAACAATATTTTGTATATATATTTTATATCTTTAATCTTTAAATTTTTTTGTTGCGTTTGTTATTTGAAATACTCTTAAAGAAGCTTTATAATATTTTTAGACAATACTTGTATAGAATTGTTGCAAAATTTTGACAATAATATTTTTTTTGCAATTGTAAATTAACTTTTAATTATTATTGATTTTGCAAATAACAAAAGCTTTAATTGTTAATAATACAATAAATATTAACAAGATAATAAATATTTAGAATAATAATTAGATAACAAATAATTATCAAAAAAATAATAAGAAAACAATAGATTTTAACTATAACTACTATATTTCTAATAATCTTTTTCTAATAATTGTATTATCTATAAAGATTGTATTGCTTGTTAATATATTAACAATATATATATATAGAAATTATATATTGTCGATACAAATAGATAGACTTTATATAGTTTTAAAACTTATATAGTTGTTGTTGCAATTAATAGTAATATTTGCGCAAATATTAAAGATATTGTTAAAGAAAACTTCTTTTAAAAGTTTCTTTAATTTGTTTTTTAATTAGAATCGAGATTTTTTTGCAATTTCTTTTTTTTGTTCTTGTTTATTATTGCTATCGAGTATAATTTGCTCTTTAAGATATTAGAAGATTTTTTTATTGTAATTAGAAACAATATTTCTTTATTTTACTATAATATATAACTAATATTAAGTAGAAAATGCTTATTGTTAATCTCGAAAGATATTTAATAATAATATAATTAATTGTTTGCAAAACAAATTATATTACATACTTATTGCTTTATTAAATTGTATTTGTTTTAATCTATTTTTTTATTAAGTATTTTTTGTTGTTTTGTCTTTAGTATTGCTCTTGCAATATTTGTTTTATCTTGTTTTTGCTTATTTTTATCTTTTTTTTTGTTTACTTTTTATTGCAAAACTTATTCTTCGACAATAATATTTGTATCTTGTTAATAATATTCGAATCTTCTAATAATATTATAGAAGTTTTAAACAACGCATTAATTAATACTTTATTAAACTTGCTTTTGTATTTAATAATAATATCCATCAACAATTCTAGAATCTCTGCTTAGAAAGTGCTAGTTGCGCATATTGCTAAAATGGCTTTTTGCTAACTAATTGTTGACGAAAAGTTACATTTGCTACTCTTTATTTATAATAATTCTATTAAATTAATCTTAACTCAAAAAGTATATTAGAACGTTTTTGCAAATTTCAAATCTAGTATCACAAACTATATACTTAAATTATATATACTTTTATTATTGTTAATTTTAACTTAAATTGTGTCATACTAATTCAAATCTTAGATAAACATCGATTTTTTAATTTCTAAATACATGTAGTTTAAGATTCTAATTAACACTTTAAATATCTTAGCATTCGAACACTTCATTTCGCTCAAATTGCGTTAACATGTTTTAATTTCGTATAAATTTCGAAGCTTTACACATCTCGTCTTCTTTATATTAATTAAAAACACCTATATCTTAATTTTTAACGTCAAATAACTTAAGATCGCTCAATATAGTTTAAATTTATTTTCGCACATGTTTTTAAAAATTATTAACAAACTAGTTAATAAATAGTTTCACAATAAATTTATTTCTCAATTGCGTTTATAATTACTTAACTAATTTAACTTATGTTGATTTAATTTTGTTCAAAAATGTTGTTCACGTAATTGCGCGCAATAAATTTACATAATTTTTAATTATATTTACTTTATGTTTGACGCACATACATTAAATTAATGAGCGCATTAACTCATTAATAATATTTAATTTTATAGTTTGCTTCATTTATTTATTTAATCTTTCTTTTGTAAACATTATTTCGTCACAAATTAATTTATAATGTTAACTTTTTCATCTTAACAAAAGTATAACTATAATAAGAACTCAAAAACATAAACTTAAAAACATGTTTTGCTAATTTATTATAAATCTTATTATGTTAATGTTAAGACGCTCTTTTATTGTGCGATTGTTTTAACTTAGAAGCACAAGCTCACTAACAAAATCTATAAAACTTATTAGCACTCAAAGATTAAATTAGAAGCAACGCATATAAAGTAAACTAAAGTTCTACATAAAAAATACAAACAAATCTTAAAAATTTAAAATTACTCTTAATATCTAATTAATTTTTGCAAAGATACAATGATTTATAACGTTACATTTGTTGTTAAAATTGCAATAAAAGAAGAACACTTAAAAACGAATAACAAAGATAACAATTATATTAATCTTAAATAATCTACTTTGCGAACATTTTTTTTCTTCGTCTTTTTAAGCTTTTTAACGAATTCGCATATCGTTTTTATTATTAAAGCATTATTGTTAACTAATTTCGAATTTAATTGCTATTTTTTATGCGTAGCTTTTAATATGCTTTCTTTAAAGCTTTGAACAACGCAACTTTATTTCATTTTGTTTAATAATTCTTTACAAATCTTAAACTTTAATTTCAATTTTCTTCAAAATCGTTTAATTTAACGCAATTTGTTTTTAAATTTAATTAATTAAATTATGATATATTAAACGTTAAAAAGCAATTTAGATTTAATCAATAACGACGATCTTTAAAATAATGTTTTTTTCGTTCGTTGTCATTACAAAAACTTTCTTCGAATTTAAATACAAAAACAAAATAATATAAATAGATTTATCTTTGTACTTTTAACACGCGTTCTAATTCTTAAGCAAATAACTTTTAACAAAACGTATTAATTCTTTTATTACAAATTTTCTTAATTAGCTCTTTTTTTGTTACGAATTTGCTCAATTTCTTCAAAGCTTTCTTACATCGATTTATTAAAAATGAAAAAAAAAAAACATTTTACGCGAGTTAGTATACAAGTTTGTTCTTATCATCATATTGTTTTTAAATTAATCGTGTGTCTTATTAAATTTCAAACGAACAACATTTTTGCATTTAAGCTCTTTTAATAACGATAATTCATTTTTTAATCTTTTTTCTTTTAAAAAAAGTCGAAAATATACACGAAAAATGATTAAAAATAACTTGAAAATCAATGATGTTTAATCAATCAAATTTAAGCTTAAAAACAAAATGAGTTAAAATACAATTAAAATTATAAACGCTTTAAAGAAGAAAAAAAATATTATAACGAAAACAAAAAAGCAAAAGAAAGAAGAAAAAAATAAGAAAAAAGTTAAAAAAAATATAATTGTAATGTTAATATTTAGTTTCTTTATTTAAGCGCTTTATTAACTTGATATTTAGTTTTAAAGTTGCGCAAAAAAGTTAATTATATAAATATGCAATAAACGAAATCTAGAAACGTGCAATCAAATTTGTGCGAATTGTGTCAAAAAATAGCATCGCAAAGAAGAAGTATAATCTCTTAAATATAAAGTAAGAAATATATTACTAGCAATGATTCGTCACATTTTTTATTATTATTTTTAACATCAAATTGAATAATCTTTATAATGCGTTGCTCGCAAACGAGATAAGTTTTAAAAAAATAAAACATACTTGTTCTTTTTAATTACTTAGTTATTAACGATTTATATTTATAAATCATTATTATTTTCGCAATCGTTATCTTTCGTTTATAGCTATAAAAACAATGATAAAGCATTCAAATTAAATGAAAAGACAAATCTATTACTCGCAAACATTGTTTTAAAAATGCATTCATAAACGTCGTCTATTTTTCTACTAATATATTTAATGAATAATTAGATAATTGTTTGTGTTAATCTAATTTAAAGTTTTATAAACATCGATTTATTAACGAATTTAATTTGTTTTTCGTCTTAAGAATCAATCTTAATAATTAGAAAAAAAGAGTTTTTTATTTCGTTAATTTAAAGACTCTTAATTTTTTTTTTTTAACATTTATTTATTATTTAACAACAAATACGTGTTAACGCTCAATATTATTAAGAGACTTACAATTGTTCGCGAGTCTATTGTATCGCTTCTTAAGAATGCAAAAATTAATCGCTTAAAACACTTTAATCGTTTGTTTTTATTTTTAACATTTGTTTAATTATTAACAACATAATTGATCTAAAAGTCTTGTATTAAATCGAAGTTCGCTAAATTTTATAAATGAATTCGCAAAGTAAAAAGAAGTAAAACAATAATTAAAAAGCAAACGATTAATCGCATTTATGTTAAATTCGACGCCATAAATAAATGTTATATTGTTAAAATCTTTAATTTAAATTTTTAAAAAATATTAAATAATATGAAGGCGAAAAGATCTACGTATCGCTTTTAATTAATGTTAACGTTAAAAATTATAATTACAACAAACTTTATAAACGTTGTTGTCTCTCTTAATTTAACAAGATTGCGAGCTTGAAATTCTTCAAAACATTTTTATTACAATTTTATCATAAAATCGCTTAATTAAATGAAAAAAATCATTAACAACAATAAAGAGAAGAATAATCTAAAAATCAAAAAGCTAGCATAAAAAATTGTGCAAATCTTTAAATTTTTAATTTTTAAAATTATAATTCGTCGTCATAATAAAAGCAAATAATTCGATAAACGATTACTAAATATGTTGAAACTTTGACGCAAATCTATTAAAGCTATCTTTTTTAAAAAATATTAAGAAAATCTAAAGACAATAATTGTTAATTAACAAAAACGAATTAATGAAATATTTAAACATAAATAATGATTCTAAAATTAACAACAATACGATGCAACTTACTTTCGAAAATATTTTAAAAAATTAATAATCTTAAAATTTAAATAGATTTTTGACGAGATACGTTTATTAAAAGTGTGTAATAATTTTTCGTATTTAGCATTCGTAACATTAACAATTTTGCGACAACAAATGCGTTAAACTAACGATAAAATTGTCAAAGTCTACATAAAGTCGACAATTAATTACATAAAAAAAGATTGCTTTTTAGTTACATTTTACTTTCGATTCATAAAAAATTATTTAAAAATTATAATTATAAAACAAATTTTTAAGAAATATTTCAAAGCGTCAATCTTAATTATGTCGAATTTTTCAAAAATGTTGTTAATAATTAAGCGTATAAGTTTTATCTTTGTTCTAATTTTTGTCTTATTATAATCAATATCTTTGCTATTTCTATTACGAATTCTAACGTTTATCTTGTTTTATAAACATTATATATTAATTTCTCTTTATAGTTTTTGCGAAAGCATTTAACTTTAAACAAACGTTTTTATATATATTTTAAAAACTCGAAAAGCGTAAAGCAACAAATAACGATTAACGTCTTTATGTTTATTAAAAATTCAAATAATAACAAGCTTTTACATAAAGACGAATTTAATACGTTAATTAATATTGTTAACATTATAAGTGTAAATCTAAATTTTTAACGCGTTACAATTGTGATTCTTTGCGAATCAATGTATAATGCGATCATAATCGCTTAAGTTTTCGTTTGCGTTTAACGTTAAAACAATAATTTAAAAGTATTTTACTACGTGTTGTATATTAAAACGAAAATTAAAAAAATTATATTAAATAAACAATTAACGAAAATCAAATTTATAATTAAGATTTTTTAAAAAGTCTTTATAATAATAAAGAAGAATGCTAATGTTATTAAATTTGATGCAATAATAGATGCAACGATAGCTATTAAGAATTCGAAAAAAAAAGTAAAGATTTAATGAGTGTAGTTTTCTACTTAGTGTTCGAAAATAAAGTCGATTAAACAAATTTATTAGTTTATACAATAACAAATTTTTTTATTAATTATGTCTTTTTTTAGTACTTTTGTCTTTTCTTAAGTTTCAATTCGTTCGCTTTGTATTTACGCTAACATTTGCGTCAATATAATCTAATATAATTCAATATAACTAGGATAAACGTCGATTAATTTTTTTCAAAACGTTAAGTCTATATTGTTTAACATAGTTGCTTCATTTTTATAATTACATTCTTTTACACTCTTATTACAAGCTTCTTCTTTAAGTTATTTAACGTATTAATTTTGATTTTGAATCTAAAATCGTCACTATTAAGAATTATTTAAGTTTTAAAATTAATGATGAAATCAAGATCTTAACAAATCAAATATTGCATTATTTCTTCTAGCAAGTCTCTAAAACTTCGAAGTTGATTGCGAAAAATATATTTTATTTCTTTACGTTTTAGTTGCGTTTTTATGATCTAATTTATATATTTAAAGCATCACTATATTGTTATCTTTAACATTCTTTTTTACAATTATTTCGCAAATTTATTTTACAAACTCTTTATTTAATTAGCGTTTAATCATTTGTTTTAATTATAAATATAAAGAATTACGTTTATAACATAGTTTAATCTCTAATGATTGTGATTTACATAATATAATTTGTTCACAAAATTCTTAATCTTGAAGTTTAGTAATAATAACGACATTAACTTATTAATGATCTTTAATTCTACAACTTGCTTTATTTTCTTACTTTTACTTTTATTTGTAAACATTATTTTTACATAAATTTACTCACGATTTTAACTTTATTATTTTAGAAAATGTATAATTATGTTGCAAATCTAAGAACATAAACACAAAAAAATGTTTTATTAATTTACTCTTTATCTTATTATATTTTTGTTAAAACGTTTATTCGTCGTATAAGTGTCTTAACTTAATGACATAATTTTATTAATTAAATTTTTAAAGATTATTAGCATCTAAAGCTCGATCTTAAGACAAATTGTATAAAATAAATTAGAATTCTTTATAACGAATACAAACAAATACTAGAAATTAAATTTTTTTTTTTTATTTAATAAATTTTTGCAAAGATGTTATTATTTACGACGTTAAAATCGTTTTCGAAGTCGCAACAAAAGAAAAACATCAAAAAATAAATAGCAAAAAAAACAATTATATTAATTTTAAACAATTTGCTTCGTTAACATTTTTTTTCTTTGTCTCTTTAAGCTTCTTAGCGAACTCGCATATTGCTTTTATTATTAAAGCGTCATCGTTAATTAATTTCGAATTTAATTGTTATTTTTTATTTGTAGCTCTTAACATGTTCTTTTTAAAGTTTTGATCAACGCAACTTTATTTCTTTTCGTTTAATAATTTTTTACAAATTTTCGACTTTAACTTTAAGTCTCTTTAAATTTGACTTGTTTAATACAATTGTTTTTTAAATTTAATTAATCAAGTTGTGATGTATTAAACGTCTAAGAACAACTTGTAATTTAATTGATAACAACGATATTTAACATTATATTTTCTTAATTTGACAAAAATTTAAGAATTTTCTTCGAATTTAAGTACAAAATTAAAACGATATAAATAAATTTATCTTCGTACTTTTAGAACGCGCTCTAATAGACAAGTAAATAATCTTTAATAAATTGTGTTAATTTTTTTTTTACAATTCGATCTTATTAGTTCTTTTTTTATTACGAATCTTTTTAATTATTTCAAAGTTTTTTCGATTTAATTAATAAAAAATGCAATTAAGAAGTTACTTTATGCGAATTAGTACACAAGTTTGTTTTCTTCGTTATATTGTTTTCGAATTAATAATGTGTTTTATTAAATTCAAAACGCATAGCATCTTTATTTATTGAGTCATTTTATTACAACAAGTTAAGTTTAAAAATTTTTTTTTAAACAAAAGCGTTTAAGTAAACGATATAAAATTAATAATAACTTAAGAAATTAAAACACATAAAAATTCAAAATTAAGTTCGACAATAAAAGAGACTTTAATTCGATAATAATTATATATGCTATAAAGAAAAAAATAGATATGTTGATCGAAACAAATTCGCAAGATAAAAAAGAAAAAAATAAGAAAAATGTAAATAAAAACATAATTAAGATGTTTATAATTACTTTTTTTATTTAAACGCTTTATTAAATTAATATCTAACTTTAAAGTTTTTTAAATCAATTAATTATATAAGCATTTTTTAAATAAAATCAAGAAACGTATTGCAACTTTTGTGTACATCGTTCTTAAAAAAGACAAATTTAAAAAAAAAAATATATTATTAAATATAAAGTAAGAAAGATCTTTTAATAATAATTAACTAGATTCTTTGTTATTATTTCTAATATTATGTTAGATAGACTTTATAACGCGTTGTTCGCAAATAAAATAAATTTCAAAAAGATAAAACATATTTGTTCTCTTCAATTACTTAATTACTAACGATTTATATTTATAAACTATTATTATTCTCGCAATCGTCGTTTTTCGTTTACAACTATAAAAACAATAATAAAGCATTCAAATTAAATGAAGAGACAAATCTATTATTCGCAAACATTGCTCTAAAAATGCATTTATTAATGTCGTTTATTCTTCTATTAATCTAAGCAATAATTAAACGTCTATTTATGTTAATTCGATCTTTATCTTATATATAACGTTTTTATTGTATATTTTTTTTCGAATACGAATTTCAACAATTAGAACAAAAGAGTTTATAGATTTGTCAACATAAAGAATCTTAACATTATTTTTTTTAATCTTTATTAATTAGTTAAGAATAAATAGATGTTAACAATTGTTATTCTTAATTAACTTTAAATTTATCGCAATCTCATTATATAATTTCTCACAAATATAAAAAAAAATCGTTTAAGACACTACGATCTTTTAAGTTTAGTTTTATTTATTACATAGTCTTTAATTATATGTTACAACTAAAAGTTATATATCGCACTTAAATTTACTAAGTCTTACGAATAATTTTATATAAAACGAAAGAATATTTATCGCATTTATGTAAAATTCGTTATTGTTAATAAATGTTATGTTATTAAAATATTAAAACTAGAATTCTAAAGAATAATAAATAGCACGAAGATCAAAAGACTTAAATATCGCTTTTAATTAATAATAATGTTTAAATATATAATTACAACAAATTTTATAAACATTGTCGTTTCTCTCGATTTAACAAGCTCGAACTCATAAAATAATTTAAATCATTTTTATTTTAATTTTACGACAAAATCTCTTTATTAAATAAAGAATAAAACATCGACAACAACAAAAAAAAAAAATTTTAAAAATTAAAATGTTAGCTTTTAAAATTGTGCAAATCTTTAAAACTCTAATTTTTAAAATTATAATTCGTCGTTATAATTAAAGCAAATTATACGATAAACAACTATTATATTTTCTTAAACTCTAGCGCAAATCTATTAAAAGACACTTTTCTTAAAAAGCATCAAAATAATTTAAAAAATATAATCGTTAATTAAAAAAAACGTATTAAAGAACAATTTAAACAAATGCATATAATCTAAAATTAATAACAATATAAATCAACTTATATTTAAAAACATTTTACGAACACAATAATTTAAAAAATTAAATAAATTTTTAACGAAATACGTTTGTTACAAGTTTGTAATAATTCTATTATATTTAACGTTTATAACGTTAACAATCTCGCAATAGCAAATGCGCTAAATTAAAAATTATATGTTTAAAGTTTACATAAACTTAAATATTAATCGCATCAAAAAAAATTAATTTTTAATTATCTTTTATTTTATGTTAATAAAAAATCGTTTAAAGTTATTTGTTATTAAGAAAGTTTTTTTAAAATACTTTAAAGCGTTTATCTTAATTATGTCGAGCTTTTCTAAAATAACATTAATAATAAAGCGTATAAATTCTATTTTTATTTTAGCTTTTGCTTCATTATAATTGTTATTTTTGCTATTTCTATTGCGAATTTTAATGTTTGTCTCATTTTATAAACGTTATATACTAATTTCTCTCTATAGTTTTTGCAAGAGCATTTAACTTTAAAAAGAGCATTCTTAAATGTGTTTTAAGAATTTAAAAAACTTAAAACAACAAACGACAATTAACGTCTTTAAGTTCGTTAAAAAAGTAAATAATAAGCAAGCTCTTGCAACAAAACGAATTCAATACGTTAATTAAAATCATTAAAATGCTAAAGAAAGATCAAAATCTTTAATATGTTATAATGATTATTATATGCGAACTTGTATATAACGCATTTTGAATCGTTTAAATTTTCGTTTACATTTAACATTAAAATAACGAGTTAAAAGTTTTATATTACGTACTATATACAAAAACAAAAATTAAAAACATTGCGCTAAATAATTAGCTTGCGATAATTAAATTTATAATTAAGATCTTTAAGATTATAAATCTTTTTGCAATTTAAATAGTTGTTGCATAGATATCGTTAAAAAAATTAACAATCTAAAAAGTTATTTTTGCATTTATTTTTATGTTTTATTTCGAATCTATAACTTTAATCTTAATTAACTTGACTTAAATTCTAATTAACTTAACTTATTGCTATTGTCTTTGTTTCACTTTCTTATCTTTATTTTTTTCGCTACTCTATTCGTGTGTAACTCTTTTTTCTTCGAAATATTAATTGCACAATGCGATTTTTAGTTACTTTTCAATTATTGCGACGCACATCGAATCAAAAACAAAACTTAACTTGTTATCAAAAAAAAAAATTTAAACGAAAAAAAATATTAATGAAGTTTCGTTTATCGAAAGCAAGAGTTTAACACTCTTTATATTAAGTTTTTAAAACTTATTCGTAGTCGCAATAAATGTAAAGATAAACAAAAAAAACATTTTAAAGAGTCTTGTAATATTTAATTACAAAAGCACAATTAAGTTTTTAACACAATTGTTAAATTAATTTAAATTAATTAAGAATGTCACATCTTTATTAATTTAAGATCGCATATAAAGTCGTTATTTAATATAATTCTTCTTTTAACGCAAATATCATTATTCTTGTTTAAATTGACGCACATTAATTTATCTTAATTAAGAGACAATGTCTTTAATGATTATAATCAAATGTAAAATTATAATTTTATATTTCTCTTCTTTTGACGCAATTCTTGTCATGTTTATCTAGATTGACGCAAACTAATTTAAATTAATTAACAAAATTGTATCTTTAATAACTTTGATCAAATGTGAAGTTATAATTCTATATATCTTTTCTTTTGACGTCTTTTTTATTATGTTTGTTTAGATTGGCGCAAACTAACTTAGATTAATTAATAAAATCGTGTCTTTAATGATTATAATCAAATGTAAAGTTGTAATTCTATATCTCTTTTCTTTTAACGCAATTCTTGTTATGTTTGTTCAATTTAACGCAAACTAGCTTAAATTAATTAATAAAATTGTATCTTTAGTAGCTTTGACCAAATGTAAAGCTATAATTATATATATCTTTTCTTTTGTCGCAATTCTTGTTATGCTTGCTCAATTTAACGCAAACTAATTTATGTTCGTCAAGAAAAAACATCTTTGCAATAGTAATTCTCGTCATGTTTGTTTAGATTAACGCAAACTAATCTAAATTAATTAACAAAATTGTGTCTTCAATGACTTTAACTAGATGTGAAGCTATAATTTTATATATCTTTTCTTTTGTCGTAATTCTTGTTATGTTTGCTCAATTTAACGCAAACTAATTTATGTTCGTTAAAAGAGAGCATCTTTGCGATAGTAGTTTTCGTTATATTTGTTCAATTTGGCGCAAACTAACTTATATTCGTCAAAAGAAAGCATCTTTGCAATAGTAGTTTTCGCCATGTTTGTCTAAATTGACGCAAATTGATTTAGATTAATTAACAAAATTGTGTTTTTAATGACTTTAATCGAATGTAAAGCTATAATTTTATATATCTTTTCTTTTAACGCCTTTTTTATTATGTTTATCTAGATTGGCGCAAACTAATTTATGTTAATTAAAAGAGAACATCTTTGCAATAGTAGTTTTCGTTATGTTTGTCTAGATTGGCGCAAACTAATTCAAATTAATTAAAAACAATGTCTTCAATAACTATGATCAAATGTAAAATTATATTTTTATATATTTCTTCTTTTATTATAGTTTTCGTTATATTTGTTTAAGTTAACGCAAACTAATTCAAATTAATTAAAAAAATTATTTCTTCAATAAATACGATCGCATGTGAAGCTAATATCTTCTTTTTAAACGCAATTTTTGTTATGTTTGTCCAAATTGACGCAAATTAGTTTAAATTAATTAAGAGAGTTATCTTTTTAATAAATACGATCGCATGTGAAGCTAATATCTTCTCTTTAAACGCTATTTTCGTTATGTTTGCCCAAGTTGGCGCAAATTAACGCAAAATGATGCGAACTCTTCATCAAGTTTGCAATTATTTAACAACAATAATTCGTATTGTCTAATATTAACATTATATTTTTAATAGAGAGAGTTTATTTAAAGTTAACTATAATATTAATGTTTAATTAAATAGATTCTTCAAATAATACTAGTATATTAATTTATATATAAAGAGATAATTCGAAATAGAGTTGTTGTAAATCTTCGCAAAATAAATAAAAAATGTGCTAACATTTAAATTCTACGTAGTTTGCTTATATTATAGATAATAATTAATTAATAAATTACTCTATAATTGAAATTTATAAATATAATTAATTAAGTAATCTTTTATTACAATTGTATTTAATATTTAATAAACAATTAAAACTTTAACTTTCTATTATAATATTAGTATGCATTAATGTAGTCTAGAGATCTATTTCTTTAACTATGTTTCTATCTAGTAATAATGTTAATCTCTCTAAAATATTTATAATAGTAGAAGACGAAACTTAAGACGCTTCTTTAAAATCGATTTAACGTAATAATATTAATGACTTCGCAACGCAATATATTAATTATGTTTTATAAATTATATATTTTAATAAATCTTCAAGCATTTATCGTCTTACTACGTTATATATATATAGCAAACAAAATTATTAAAAAAAGAAAACAAAATACTATGTTTTGTTTTTGCGATGCGTGTGATTTGACGCCAAAGAACAACGACGAACTAACGCGTCATCTAGCTAAATGCTAAATAATTTAAAAAATAAAGCGTCAAAAAAAATCTAAATCTAAGAAGAAAATGAAAGAGAACTTAAAAAAAAATTTGAAAAAAAAACAATTTATACTAGTTGCGCAATCGTTTTCTTAAAATGAAGCAACGTCTAAAGAAGATTAATGCATTAAATGCATTTAATAAAGTGACGTTTAACGAAATTCTACAATTATTTAAACTAAATTAAAATAATTATAAGTTTTCGAACGCACATATTATAAAAATTAAAGAATGTTATTTTTTAATTTTATAAATAAATTTTTTTATTAATTTTAAGTATGTTACACAAGCATTTAATAACAAAGCAAAAAATCGCACATTAATGAATCTACAATTTATTACGTTAATCATAATAATTAAGCAATACAATTAAAAAAAAAGAACAAAAGAATTTATTAACGACATAGCTCGAAAAAGTAACTACATTCGTTAAATGAAAAAAATTACACAAAAATTGTTCTTTATTTTTTTGACAATATATAGTCTCTTTTGAAATGTCTAAAATTATAAATTTGCAAAATAAATGTTAAATTACAAGCTTATAAAGAGTGTTATCGACGCATTGTTTCGAAATAAAAATAACAAAAGCATGCGAAAACGTCACAATTTTCGCAACGACAATAAATGACGTACGCAAATAAAGATCATCTTATACGAAATCAAAAATAATAAATAATGTAAAATAAAATTTACAATTGAAGACACAATTAGTATTTTTATTTTTATTAAATATATTATGTATTATTAAAATTTTAAAAATGTAATGCGTTTTTTATTTAATTACGAATCTTTTTAAAACAATCTAGTATACGCATCGATTTAAATTAATATAACGAACAATATTTGCGTCTATACTAAAATGTATATAGAAAATTAATAATAAAATACACAAAATTAACTACTAAAAGAAGTTACAATCATTTTAATTCTAATAGCTACGAACAAAATTTAAATGATACAACATCATAAAAATTAAAGTTTGTGATCAATATATATAATTATTAATAATTTAAATCGAATTATTAAACGAAGTTAAACTTAATTAAATTTAGTGCTAATAAACTTAATATTAATTGTAAAGATTAAGAAAAAGCATCTATAACATTTATAAACAAAAGTATATTATTAAGTTATAAAAAAAATCTTTTAACGTACGTTTTTAATTTATAATGATCTCGCTTTGCAAACTAATCAAATGTAGCATTCAAAATATTTAACGAATTTAATATAAACGTACTTTGCGTCAACGATTTTACGAAAAAATGTTATTTAATTATTGAAAAAATAATGATGAACTACGAAGAGCAAGTTCTTATTATTAATATTAAAAAAAACAAATATTGCAATATTTGCAAAGTTTCTTTAAACAAACGAAAGCCTCTTATAAAAAAATAAAAATATCGTATTTTTAAATATATTTAAAACAAGCTTATTAAACAAAAGACGAATTTAAAAAAAAATAAAAAGAAAAAAAATATACATTTAATGCGCAATTAAACGTGAAAACACAAGTATTGCAACGTTTATAAATTAATAAATCTTAACATTCTTTATTAGTTACTAAAAGATATAATTATGCGATTAATTAACTAAATTGTTGTCTTAATTAACGATGTTATTGCAAAAACGTATTTTAAACGACTTACAAAACGAAAAAAGAAAAACAAAAATATTGTTAAAACAACAAAATTTATTCAATTAAATGAGCGCTTTTGCTAAATTTTTAACATGACGAACTTAAAGACGTTTAAATCGTTTAATAAAATTAAACAATGAAACGAAGTTAAACATAAGATAATAGTACATCAATTTATTTTTACAATAATATCTCTATTAATAGAAAAGCGAAATGCGACAATATATTGTGCTTAAGCGATTACGAATTTTGTTATGTTCGTTTAATACGTTTTTTATAACAAAAACACACTAAGTTACATGAAATACACATTGTATCGAATTAACAACTTAAAGACGATTTTTATTAAATATCGATTATAAAATACAACGCACAATAAAAACAATAAAAATAAAATACATTTCAACATTTTTAAGCTTTATGTTCTTACTTATTATGTAAATTTTATTTAATTATTTAATAATGCTTAAAATTACGACATCTTCTACGACGAAACAACACACAAAGTTCTATTAAAGCAATTCTTTTCAAAAACGAACAAAACAAAGAAATGAAAAACACAAATATTAAATCACAATACTTAACATATTAATATTAGCGTTATAAACGATATAATTTTTTATTTGTAAACTAATTTAACATTTGTCGTTAAACAAGAAATAAAAAAAGAAATTAACAAATTAATACAAAAACTAATGAATTTATCAATGTAACTTGATTTTTATAATCGAACATTGCTAAGCGAATAATACATAAATCATAAATATTGACAAAAAGTTAAAAAAGTCGCTATAAAAAAGAAGTTTAAATGTTTAAATTTTATAAACGCATTAACAATGTTTATTCGAAAAAAACGCAAAAAGTACGAAAATCAATTTGCGATTAATTAGAGTTAAACGCTTAAAACAAAATTCGTCTTAAATAAAAAACTACTTTGTTAAAATTTACAAATTCTTAATTTGCTAAAAACGAAACGAAAAAAATTACACAAATTTAAAAAGACTACGAAAAAATATAATTCAATGCGTTTCTCGTTAACGCAATAAAGTTAATTGACGAAAAGATTATATATAAATGCAAAAGTATAAATTAAAAAATATTTATCGAAGCAACGAATTAATAAAGAGCAACGATAAATGTGTAAAAAGCGTGCGATTTATAATTATTGTGTTCGATCATTAACGATTAAATTATATTAAGCGTTCACAAAAGTATATAGAGACGCTAATCGAAATAAAATGATAAGTTAATCAAGAAATTACTAACACAATACATAAAATATATAAAATAATCAACTTTTTTATTAATATAAGCAAAAACTTTATACGTTTACATTTTTAATAATTTTACGATTTATTACATATTATTCGCAACGTATATTTTGTGCTAGCAAATTAAAAACGCACAAAGTATTATGTTAACAACTTTATCAATTAAAATCAATACAACACTATATATAATTTTAATTTTAAAACTAATAAAATTCGATTTGCAAACATATAAGTTAAAGAACATTAAAAGAAGAAAAAAGATCAAAGATGCGATAACTAAGTTAAATTGACAAAATTTGCGTCATTAAAATCATAAAAAGACTTTCAATTTATACGTTTTTTCTATTACTTAAACATCTATTTTAACGATAAATAATAATATCTTCATTTTGCACTATTTAAGTTACGATAACGTGTTAAACAAGTTAATTAAATTGCGCAATACGTAGACTTTTGTGTAATACATATTTTTTTTGTTGTTATTTCGAGACTTAAAATTGCAAAAGACGTAGTTAATACGTTAAAAAAAATAAGAAATATAAAGAGAAAACAACAATTATTAAGAATTTCGTCATTAATAAGAAAAGCAAATCTACTTTAAGACTTAAATCAATTAATAGTTAAGTTAAATTGTTTAAGTTTTAAGTCAACTTGTTTAAAATTAAATTAAATTGTTTAAAATTAAATCAATCTAATTTGTTCAAAATTAAGCTAGTTTAATCGTAGCAACTATGTTTTAATCGCGTTAAAAGACGCTAAATTACGTTATCTTTATTAACGTTATTATAATTATCGCTTTTAACAACAATTAAAAAGACGCTCTTGTTAAGTTCGTCGCAAATGTTTGTCTCTATTTTGTCATAAACGTCGTTACAAATTAAACAAAACTATAAAGATTATTATTAATTTTTAACGAAATCACTAGTGTTAATGTAGTAAACGAAGATTTTAAGAACGTAATTCTTTTTAAGATTACGCAATCTAAAGAAATTTGTCGTTAAGCTAGATACAATTCTTGAGTTCGATTTCTTAATAAATGAGCATTAAACAATTTCTAAGTGTGTCGCTAATAAAAAATAAGATTATTATCAATGAAATCGTAAAAAAACTATATTATAATGTTAAAAATCTTAGATAAACTTTAATTTTTTAAGAGCTTTATTTGATTTTAAACTAATTAAAGACACAAATTATCATTAAATTTTATTTAATAAAAACGCTCTTAAAGTATATTTAGAAGCTTCGTAATATTGTTTTTCGCAATAATAACGTTTTTAACAAAAGTGCAAAAATGTATTTAAAATTAATAATATTAACGCGCGCATATTGCGACAAGCTTCTCGTATTAATGTACTTTTTAATACATTAAATTTAGAATAACTTAATTTCGATCTTAATTAATTTGATAAAAAATTATTAAATCTAAAGCAACATGTAAGGCAAACAATTTCTTAATAAACACATAAAATATTATCGTTAAAATTTACATTTTTTCTTTAAATGTGTTTTAACATATAAACTTTTACATTTTAATTAAATTCGCAACTTGTAACGAAAACGATTTTTGCAATCGTTTTAAAATTAGATAAACATTAATGATATAAAACAAAATAAAATTAATAAAAAAATTAATAAACGTGTTTTTCGTTTTATAAAAGAAGATAAGTTAATTAATGTAAAATGTGAACGTTTTAAATTAAATTTCTTCAAATTGTTGTTCTTGTTATTGTCGAAAACTATACTAATATTTGAATCGACACATAATAAATTCTTTTTTTAAGTGTCGTTCTCTTTAAATTTATTGAAGCGAATTAAGATATTATTGTTTGTGTTATTATTATTAATTAAGATATAATTTCAATTTGTATCATTTAACAATGCGTCGATGCTTTAAAAATCTTAGACAAACGATTTTATTAAACTTTTATTTATTAAACTATTAAATAATAGTTAATTAATTGTTCGTTTTTTGTTATTTTATTCTTTTGCGTAGCTTAGTTATATATTAGAATTGCGTCATTTTTGTAAATTCGATAAAGACGAAGACAACAATAATAAAAAAAACAATAATGACGAACTTAAATAATGTATGCTTTAGCGCAACAAAGAGAGTAATTCGTCTTAAATTAACGAAAGAGACAATGATAACTTCGTTTGTGCTCTTTGTTTCGAACGCGAAAAAGAAAATTAAAATGTTATCGTTAAATAAAACAATTATTTGACGAATAAATCGTTTTTAACAAACTTTAATGCGAGATTTTTTAACAAAAAAGACAATAATGTTAAGACATAGTTTGTGAGTCTCACAAACGATGTCTCAAATTCGTTATTTAATATTGTAAATAACAAAAGCGAAGACTTCATTTAAACGATGTCGTTATTAGTTATTTTATCAATTATGTTAAATAGCGAAGCGCATATAGCGCGAAGTCTTTTCTATGTTCTCGCACATAATAATATATTTTGTTGCGTTATTTTACGTTAATTGAACATGCGACAAAAGTTAATACGTTATATAAATGTTAATTAAATAAATGAGCGTAAATTTATAGTAAAGAGATCGTTTAACTTCTTTTTAATGTTCGCAATTTTGCAAAACTTGCTTTTACTTTAGCGAAACAATTTAAATAACTTGTTAAAAATCGAACGTTTAAGAGTGATCAACAATAATTAAAAAAATTGTACGATTTTAATTTTTTAATAAGTTAAAGCGTAAAAAACGATAGCTAAAATTATTATTTCTTTATAATGAGCAACACGACGACGTTTGCCTTAGTTCATCAAGACATTCATTATAATATAAATGACATAATAAAGAAACGAACGATATAAAATATTTTAAGCAAGAAATCTTTAGAGCGAATTAGGCTAATTTAGATTATATTAAATCATATTAAGTTATACTAGATTATACTAGATTATATAAGATTATATAGAGTCAAATTTGACTTAAATTACAAACAAATGTATGTTGACGCATTATATTAACTTCTTATTGTTTTTGTTTCTTTTTTAACGCTTTCTTCTTAAGCAAGTATTTTTTTTCGTCTTAAATTTTTCACTTTGTAACGAGTATTTTTTCACATTTTGTTTCACGTCAATTTAACAATATTTGCACACATAATTTCGTTAATTATGTTTAAGAGATTAAGAGTTGCGATATTTCTAGTAAACGCAATCGTTATTAATTAAATTAAGAAATATTTACTAATTTATATTTGCGTAGAATAATAATTTAACAAATAAAAGAAACAACTTAAATTTTAAATCGAACGAATTTTCGCATCTTTTAAACAAACGTAAAAAAACTTTTGTCGTTAACAAAAAAGAGAGCAATGCAATAAAAATATCATTTTCGCAAATACGAAACAAAGTAAGTTTTGTTTCTTTTTTTAAATCTTTTCTTAATTAATTATAACTTTTATTTGTCGTTTCGTTCTTTAAAAACGTGATTAAAAAGTTAAAAACGCATAAATCACAATTATCTTAATCTTTTTTTAATATTTACAATTTTGCGTTTTTGACGATCAATTGTTCGAATTTTACTTCTTAATTCTTCGCATTTAACGATTAACGAAAAAAATTATTATTTTCGCAAAAGACTCGAACGACATTCGTTAATGTATTTATATTATAAAAGAATATTAAACAACGTTTAAAATATTATTTAACATTAAAACATAAACAAATTATGCGAAACGTAATTTTTCTTTTGTAAGTTACAATTGTTTGTGACGATGCTAAATTTAAGAGTTGCGACTTTTAAGCGAATTTTAAACAAAAAGCAAAACTATTTAAACTAATAAAAAAGCTATGAAGAAAAATGATTGTTCAAATAAACAATTTTAAACATTAACGAGACAAGAACGTCGCCAATACTTCAACGTCGAAAAAGACGAAAAAGATAATCATTTTAACTTGTTAATACTAGTTCAAAACTAATTCGTTATAATTGTTCGATTTAATAAACGATATTTGATCACACATGATAAAGCAAATGCGCGAGATAATTAAAAATCATTACAATTTTAGCAATAATAAAAAGTTATATCATTATGTTGTGACGTTGTTGCGAAATTGCGTCTTTTTAAGTGTAAATTATTAATAAACAAATATATTATCTAAAATGTTTTAAACTTTAATAATTATTAAAATCTTCGTATTATTATTTTTTAACAATAATTAAAAAAGCTTTAAAACGAATTTTTTAATTAAATATTTGTTCACGAAACTAAAATCAAAAGTAATTAAAATAATATATATTATAATTCGTTACTACATAAAGAAATTTCGTTACAAAGCGCACATTACGATCAAATTTAAAGAAAATTAAATCAACGACAAGTAATCTATGATGCGAATTATATAATTATGTATATTAAACTAATGACATTAAAAATCTAAAATATTATACAAAGACTATAAAATAATCAAAGTACAACGAAAATCAAATTAAGATTGCGCAAACTACAAAAAAAAAAAATTTTACAATAAAGAAGCAAATCGCAATTTAAAATTTAAAGCAAAAATATACTTTTTTCTAAAAAACTTTTTGTTTAATTTAAATAATTTTAAGTTTAAATTTAAAATAGCATTACAATAACGTAGAAAACTAAACAATAAAAATACATTTGTTAACAATAAAGCTAGCGAATTTATGTTAAGACATTTGATAAAAAACAAAGTAAATAAAATTAAATTTATTAATGTTAGAAGCTAACAATTGTCGCAAAGTACTAGCTACAATTTAAAGAATTTTTTTTTTCAAAATGTAAATTCAAATTTTAGAAAAATTTTAATTTAATTTAATTTAATTTGACTCAAAATTTATAAAATGCGTTAACTAACTATGATGCGCTTTATAAAAAAATAATGAAAGAAATAACATCGCAAAGATAAGTTACTTTTTTCGAAAAAATTTATTTTAGTTTAAACTACTTTAATGTAGTTTAATGTCTACATATTGTATTAACTAACTACAATAACATTTATAAAACGATAAAATAAAAAGTAATTCAAAGATAAGCATTTTATACAAAAAAAATAAGTTGTTCGTTAATTGTTTAAAATTAATGTAACACATTAACTAATTATGTTAACGCTTTTAAAAAGATTTTAAAAATAAAATTAATGCAAAGATAAACAAAACTTTTAAAGATAACTTAATTTAATTTAATTTAACTTAATTTGACTCAATCTAGTTTAATTTAAAATGTAATTAATTAATTGCGACTTATACGCAAAAGACAATTAAATTTAATAACGATGTTAAGATAGATTTTTCTTTAAAAATTGAATTAAACGAATGTTTCGTCAAAAGCACATTAAGAATATTAACGTTTTAAATTTAACGCAATAATTACGACTTAACGATTAATTTAACGAATAAATAAACAAATAAGATACGTAGAGACTATTTGTTATGTTTAACTTCTAAATAGCGTTAACTAAAAGACGTTTAACAAGCAAACAATGCTAAAAGAAAAAAATGTAAATATTGTAAATTGTGTTTAACGTCTACTTAATGTTATTAAAACTAATATGAGTCGTAAACAAACTAATTAATATAATAAAAATCGTTAATTAAAAAAATTTAAATTAAAATAAGTACGAGACTCAAATAAAATTTAAGAGTTAAACGAAGATTATAATGTTAAAGTTAACAATTAATTAAATTGCTTAAAAAAAGAAGCTAGAAGTAAAAAAAAACTATACAATATAATATAAGATAAACAAGACGAATAACATTATAAATAATGCGAATAAATATGATAAATTTTAGATTTATGCGAAGGCGCAATTTTTAATGCAATTTATGCTAAAGATTTCTATATATAGTGAGAAAAACGCATATAAATTTTTATAATCTTAAACTAAATTTAATTATTAAAATATTTAGAGCTTCGCTTTATTAACGATTTTAAAGTGATAAAATTAATCAAAGTTAAGTTATCGAATATGTTAATTATAATTACAATAAAATTAATGTAAACAATTGAAAGCATGTTTGAATTCATATCTATAGTACGAAAGATTTTAATATTATTAACACTATTGTGAGAAAATTATAAGCAATACGTAGATTGCGTTCTTTCAATGAAAATTGTAAAAAAAGTGCGAGCTATGCTAATCTTGCTAAACTTGCTATTTTTACTAAGGCTATTAATGTTGCGACGCTCAAATATTCGCAATTGAACCTTGCGCTTAGTTATGTGAAGCGAGCTTATTAACTAACCTGCTACTTTGACTATTAGCCACTAATAATACTATTAACAAGGGTCTCGAAATTGTTAATGTCGATTTGTATACTTTTTCTTTTGTTTTTAATTTATTAAACAACAATCTTATAAAACTTCTAAAAGTTTTTCGATTTCTCTACTAATAATTTTGCAATTTTTTTAGAGAAATTTGATCGAAAAGTAGTAATATATAAGTGTTAAATAATACTACAATTATTAACTTTTTATTACGCTAGTACTTTCTTCGAAGATATTAGAATAGATTGTGCTATTAAAGAGATTTGTAGACATCTTTAAACAATGTAAGCAATTACTTAATAACAAAAATTTGCAACTATAAACAATTCCTATATTTAATAAATCTTAAAAGAGATTCGATAAATCAAAGTAACAATAAGTAAAAATCTATAATAAGTTAAATACAATTTATAAGAGAGTCGTATTTTGTTTTCTATATATTAAGAAAATATTAGTTGCTTGTCTTGCTTGTTTGTTAAACATAACAAATATAATTGTTTGCAATACTTGTTTGTCGAACATGTCAAATATTATACTTAAAATGTTTGCTTCTTAAACGTGTTAAGCATAATAATAGATTTGTCTCAAAGATATAGAACTTGAATTACTAGTATAGCTTTAATAAGCTCGTAATACTATTTTTTTTCTTTAAAGTTTTGTTTCGAAACTTAATGTCTTCTTACTATATCTTCAAGAAAGATTAATATTAGAAATTTCTTCTTTCGAAAGAAAGATTTTTTTGACGCTCTAGGTTTGATATCTTTAGCGATACATTCTTGTCGTAATTGTACAATGTTATAATGTTAGATTAGCAATTCGTCAACTACGTTCGTCGATTAAACAATTCTTTATTCTAATTTCGCTTAATTTTTTAAGTTCGATCTTGATTAAATCTAAGTTAAACTAGGTCAAATTTAAATCAATTCTTGCTAAACATAAAGCTTGCAATCTTATATAGTTAACGTTATCTTATTTTTCTCTTTTCTCTTTTGTCTTTTGTCTTGTATATTAAATCTAATATAGATTTGAGTTTTACTTAGTTATCAATTTAGATATTTTTTTAATAAAGATTTCGAATCTAGTTTCTAATATTACGAAAGATTAACACTTTTTGCAACACTTTTATGCGTTGAAATCTAATCTCTTCAAATATATTGATACTTATTTAATTATTAACTTAATAAAACATTTAAAACTTTTATTAAAGATCGAACTTATTGTTGAGAAGTTTGTTCGACAAATTATTCAAAATTTAATCGAAGTTCTACGTCAATTTCGAGAGCTTTAAAATTAAACACAATTTAATATTAATGTTATTTTTATTTTGTTTGCTTTAAACTTTTTTTTTGTAAAATTAAACTTAATGTTTATAATTGTAATTGCACAAATTGTCGCTTAAACTATAAACAATTTATTTATTTTTATTATATAATTTTTATTGCTCTTTACAAATATTATTGCTTTTGTTATCTTTAAATTTAAGAAACTTCTTAATATATTATAATATAAAAGAGACAAAAATTAGTTAAATACATAAGAGCAAAATTTTATACAACGTATAAATGTAAATTATAATCAATATTTTATTAATTAAATCAAAATCGTCTATGCGAAGTTACAACTTATTATAGATAAAAAGATTTACAATATTATAAATTAATATCGAATTAATAATCTTTGTATTATTGTTTTTTTTAACAAATAATATCGAAATTTGCGTTATTATTATAACAATCTTTTCGAATTGAAAAATATATATTTGTATTTTCGCGAAATTTTAAAGCAAAACTTTATTAACTTTGTTAAGTATTACAATTTCTTTTATTAAAAAAAAGAACGTTCTTAAATAAAAAACGCTTTACTAATTGATTGCATAAAGCGCAACGTTAATTTTTTTATTTAGATTGCTATTATGTTCTAGCGAACTTCTAATAGCAAACAATTATTTATTTTTTAACAATAAGTTCAAGCTTTTATTAAGATTAACAAAGAGCTTTAGTAGCTTAAATATTATTAATTTTGCATTACAACAATTGTTGTTGCTTTAATTAAATAAAAATTTAACTTTGTTTTTATTAGCAATTTGTTAAGATTTTGCATTATTATTTTTGTTTTTATTGTTTTATTTATGTTAACAATTTTTGTAACATTTGACAAATTAATAAATTTAAGCTTTATTATCGTTATTGTTTAAGACAAATTCTTAATTATTTTAAAAATTAAAGAAATTTATAATAAATAAAAGTTGTACTATTATTGTAAATTACAATATTTGAACAAAATTACAAAAGAATATTTTAATAAAAAAAAATTCTTTTTTGATTTTGTTAATTTAAATAATACTTTTAATGTCGATAAAAATATCTTATTATTAGTGAGAAAAGTTTAGTTTCTAAGCAAAGTTGCGTTCGAAAATCAATATATATATCTTTTTGTCTTCTAGTTTTTTTGTTTTTCTTTTCTTTTTAATTTTATAATTTTTTTTTAATTAGAACGACTTTAAAACTCTTTAAGTTTAATTCTATATTTAAAGATAATTATATAATAGTTTTTTTTGTTTTATATTAAGCTTAATCTCGAATTTTTGTTATAGCTTTAATTAACAATAAAGTTTTAACTCATATTTTTATTAATAAATTTTTCGCACAATAACATAATTTTTCTCTTTATTAATTAATTTATTTTTGTAGATTTTGAGATTTTAATAATTAAGCAATTTTAACGAACGATATTATTTACGTCGTCGAAATTATTATAACTCTTAACAATTATATCGAAAAATTATTTTTTTATGTTACTAGACTTAATTAATATTTTATTGTTATAAATCTATTGTAACTTTGTTGTTACTTTATTAACGCAAACTTTAATTATAATATTTTTATTATATTTTTTTCTTTTTGTCTTAAATATTGTTGTTAATTGTTTGTCAAAATCTATAACACTATTTAAGAAGAAAAAAAAAATTGTTTTCTAAGAAGTTTTAACGCGTATAAAAGTTTCAAAATTAAAATGTTTTTGCAATCTCTTTTAATAATTAAATCTTTTCTTCTAGTTTAAATTTATCTTGTTAAAAGATATTTAGCAATTTAATTGCTTACAAGAAGCAATTTGTTTGCAAAAAGCAATTCAATTTTGCTCTTTAAGAGCAATTTAATCTCGTTTATAAAAAACAATTTAATTATTTTAATTTTAAGTTTTGTCTCGTCTTATTTAGTTTAAAGCAAGAAGTTTCTAATTATATTTTTTAAATTATTTAAAAAAGATACTTTTCAAAGATTAAATATTGAAGTTTTTTGTTTTTTAAAACTTTTATCGAACAACGTGCAAAACAAGTTAAACGATTTTTTATATAACTTAACGTAGTTGAGTTGAAAGCTCGTAAATTTGATCGCATTGTTTGCGCAAAAAATGTTAAAATATTTAGTATTATTTTACAAAAAATACATATTTTTTTAAATCTAGTTAAGATCTTGCTTAGATTTAAGTTAAATTTCGCTCAAATTCTTAATTTATTAAATCTCTTAAAACTCTCGCTATTTTATAAAGACATTAAGATTAACACTTATAATCGAAATTATTGTTTAGCACTTTATTAAATAAAAAAGAAACTTTATTTAACAATCTTTACTACTTAAAAGAATCTAAAATATTATTAACAAAACAAAAATATCAATTTAGTTATAATTTTGTCTCTTAAATATTTCGAGTTTCTTGATATTTTCTCTAAAAAAAAAACATTTTGCTTTCTTATTGTTTCTACAATTACGTTATTTATTTTAAAAAAATGTCTAATCTTTAATTTTTGCTTTATACAATATAAGTCGTAATAAAGCTCTAAAACTTTGTTGTTATTTAAATAAAAATCTTAACAAAGAATTTATTTAAACAAGTTGCTTTTAAACGATAGTTTTTGTTCTTTTTATTAAAAAATCTAAAGATAAACTTAAATTCTACGTAAATTACAAAGATTTAAACGCTATTATAGTTAAGAACAAATATTTTTTATTTTTAATCTTTAAGACGTTAAATTGTTTTAATCGAGTTAAAATCTTTATTAAGTTAAATATTATTTTAGCGTTTAATTAACTACGTATTTAAAAAAAAAAAAGATTTTATTGTTTTTCGCATTTGTTTTAAACTTTTTAAGTATTTTGTTATGTTTTTCGATCTATATAATAAACTTGTCTCGTTTCAAAAATATATTAACAATATTTTTTGAAATTTTTTAGATAAGTTTTGTATTGCTTATTTAGATAATATTTTTATTTACAATAATAATAAATTAAAGCATAAAATTTATGTCAAATTTATTTTTCGAAAATTGTGCGAAGCAAATTTATAAGCAAACATAATTAAATGCGAGTTCCACGTTACTTAAGTCTTGTATCTAAAATTAATAATTATTATTAAAAAGATTAAGATAAACTCGATCAAAATAAATACTATAGTTAATTAATTTATTTTAATTAACGTTAAGAATATTTAAAGCTTTCTAGAATTTGCAAACTTCTATAGAAGATTTATTTACAACTATAATAAAATAGTTATTTTGTTAATTTATTTAACTAAAAAGAATTAATTCTTTGTTTAATTTAAAAAATGTCAATTAGTATTTATTATTTTGAAGAAAGTCTTTATCTTTAATGTAGTGTTTTGTTACTACAATTTAAATTACAAAATTGTAATAAAAATCGATGCTTCGAACTATGTGTTCGAAAACTTTTTTTTTCAATATAATAAAAAGAGAGTTCTTTATTTAATTGCTTACTTTTTTAAGAAATACAACTCAATTAAGTGTAATTATAAAATCTATAATAAGAAACTTATAACTATTGTTTGCGCATTCGAAGAATAATGTTTCGAACTTAAAAACTTAATTTATTTAATTAAGATAATTATAAATTATAAAAATCTAAAGTATTTTATATTAATTAAGCAATTAAGTTGTTGTTAAACTTAATAAAGCGAGTTTTTGTTTTAATTTAATTATCGAATCACGTATTGCTTTAGCAAAATCAACAAAAAATTAAACGCTTTTATACGTTGCTTAAGAGATCTTTTTAAGAAAAAGAATACTTTTAATTTTCGATATCTATATTAATATTAAACAATTCTAAAAACTTACGTTTTAAATTTTAAAATTGTTAAAGATCTTTAAGATTAAGTTATTACTCTAGATTCTATTTAATTATATTTCTCTCTAGTTTTTTTAGCTTTTTTTGTTACGTTAGCTTCGATAAAGTTAAACGTAGAAGAACTTGACGTTAATAATGTCGAATTTTAATTAAATCAAGAAATTTCAAATCTTAACAAAAATTTAAAAGATACTTTTATTTAAACTTTATAAAATTAAGTCGAAATTAACAATCAATTTGCATCTTAAGTATTCGAAATGTTTCGCAATAAAGTACGTTATTACAATAAAATTTCTCTAATTAAGTATAAAGAACGCTTTAACTTCTTGTACTTTCAAGAAAAATAAATATATTTTTAACTTAAATTGTTTTTGTCTTCGCGTAATTTAGCTTGCTTACAATAGTGTCGTCAATAATTATTTAAAAAGAACGAAATGCTACAAATTAATTAATCGAGTTTATTAATAATTTAATATCTATAAATATATCTAGCGTTTTGTACAAAACTATTATACGTATACTTGTTTCAAATCTTCTAAACAAAAGACGCAAAAATAATTGCGTTTTTTTTTCGTTTTTAAATGTTATTAATGTAATATCTTTATAAACTACGTAGATTCTTTATTGTTTAATATCTTTATAAGTATTACATATAAATACGTTCTTGTTTTTGTTAATTGTTTTATCAAAATAAGATATTTAGTTTTTATTACTTCTATAAAAGTAGAAGAAATTGTCAATTGTTTCTACGTTTACGTTTAGAAAAATTACAAGTTATCTAAGTTCTTCGTGTCTAATTAAGATATACAATTTACTTTTAATGTTTAAGAATATTTCTATCAAATACTAAAGATTAACGTCAAGTTATTTATTGCGTATTATTTCGAAATTAACGATTAAACTAAACGAGTTAATGCTATTATAAAATATTATCTTCGCATTTACGTTAACTACATGCAAAATAACTAAATTAAATAACTTTTAAACATTAAGTTTGTCGTTAATAACATATCTTTGTTCACAACTCTTATTTTGCTTTTTTTAGTTAATTTGAGTTAAAATTTATGTTTAAACTTTAAGTTTTTAAAATTTTTGCTCTTCGATTTTACAACTTAGACTTAAATCTAGTTGATCAATATTAAAAGTTTTACTTAAAAAATAAAAAAATTTACTTAATATCTATATAATAAAATGCTTGTTGTTCAAATTATTTATAAGTTTAATGTTAATTGCTTTTGTTGTTCTTGTTTTAGATACTTTGCAAGTAACAAAGTTTAACTTAATATTAAAAATCTTAATATTGCTTGTTTTGCAATTAAATTAAACAATTGTTATATTGATCTCTTTAAAATAAAACGTATCTTTAAAAAGAATTTTTTAGTTATTGAGTTCGAATTTTCTACGTTTATAAAAATTTATTTTGTCTTTTATGCTACTTTTGTTAATTATATTGTTATCAATTCTTTTTTTAAATAGCGTTAAGAATCTTGTGAATCTATTGTTGTCGAAAATAACAAAAGATCTTAGTATATTAATAGTATTCTAAACTTTAAATGTAATAAATATTTTAATTTTATCTTGCTTAAGTACTACGTTAACTAAAAAGATTATTTTTTTATCTAAAAATCTTTCAATCTTTTAGACAATTGTTAACAAGCTTTTAATAAATATTATTTAGTTAATTTTATTGTCGAGAAATTATATATAATATCTTGTATTATTTTTAATTGTTAATGTTAAGAAGAATAGACAATGTTTTTAATTTTGCTTAAATTTTGTTTAGATCTTGCTTAAATAACAAAGATTTTTCTATTTTGTTTCGATAGTATTTTGTTACTTTAAACGCGCTCAATCTTAGTTAAGTTAATTTAATCTTGCTTAAATCTTGCTCAAATCTTGCTCAAATAACAAAGATCTTCTTATTTTGTCTCAATAGTGTTTCGTTACTTTAAACGCGCTTAATCTTAATTAAAATAATCTAATTTCGTTCAAATCTTATTTAGATAACAAAGATCTTTTTGTTTTATTTTATTTAATTTAATAAATTTAGATATTAAGTTTCGCTCAAATCTTGTTTAGATAACAAAGATTTTCTTGTTTCGTTTTAATAGTGTTTTGTTACTTCAAACGCACTTAGTTCTAATTTAATTAATTTAAGCTCATCTAGTCTTGCTTAAATTTTACTTAAATAACAAAGATTTTCTTTTTTCATCTTATTTGATTTATTAAATCTAAATATTTTGTTTCGTCTTTGTCGTTTCTTGTTTCAACTTAATTCAATAAACTTAAATATTTTGTTTCGTTCTTGCTTTGTTTCGTCTTTATCTAATTTAATAAATCTAGTTATCTTGTCTTATTTTATTTTGCTTCTCGAAATCTTCTCGACTCTTAATTCTTTAATTCTTCGACAATTTGTTATATTGTTTTGATTGTTTTGTAGAAGCTTTATCTTGTAGAAGAAAGCTATTGTTATAATGTTAAATTAGCAATTTGTCAATTACGTTCGTCGATTAAACAACTCTTTGTCTTAATTTTGTTTAATTTTCTAAGTTTGATCTTGATTAAATTTAGATTAAACTAGATTAAATTTGAGTTAATTCTTGCTAGATATAAAGTCTACAATCTTATATAGTTAGCGTTGTTTTATTTCTCTCTTTTTTTTTGTCTTTCGTTCTATATATTAAATCTAGTATAGACTTGAGTTCCACCTAGTTATTAATCTAGATATTTCTTTGATAGAGGTTTCGAGCCTAGTCCCTAACATACAATATCTAGTAAAATCTATTATGTAAGTAATAATTTTAAAAAGTGTGTAAAGTATATGCGATCTAGTCGTAATTATAATTTGACAATTTCTTTTATATTAATTAAACAAATTTATAAAGAGCGAATGCGCTTAAAGAAAGAAGTGCGCAATATGCGTGCAAAGCTAAGTCGACTAAAAAAACAACTAAATTTTCTAGAGAATAAGAAAAAAGAAATAATTGTAACAAAATAAAAAAATATTAACAATTTAAAAATAAATAAAGTATACTTTGTTAAGTTTGTTACAAAGACTCTCGAATTGTTGTTTAATATATTGTTTAAACAATTTTAACTTTTAATTAATTAAAATTAAAATACTATTTTTATATCTTGTTTTAATAAAATTTCTTTAGAAGATTCTAGCAACAATTAAGATTCTTTTTTGATTTTTATATATTTTCTAAAATAGAATATTTTTTCTACTTAATAAGATACTTTTGATTTTTTTGTTGTAGAATTTTTTCGATTTCGAATTGATTCTTTTTTTGCGAATAAAAATAAAATATATTCTATAAAGACGTAGTTAAGTTTGTTAACTTCAACAATAAGATATAAAATACTAGAAATATTTTAACATTTTTAGATAAGTCGAGTTTGTAATTAATTAATTTTTTAGTTTTCTTAACAAAAAATAATTCGACTTTAATATAATTTAATTTCTTGCTTAACTTTCTTGTTTTAAAATTTTTTATAAAAAAATATATTTTATTTCTTTCTTTTAGTTAAGATGTTGTTTTTTGTTTTTTGTTTTAATATTTGATTAATTTTTCTTGCATTTTTGAGATATTGTTGTGTATCTTTTTTAGTATTACTACTTTTTCGATAACTAATTGCGCAAATAGATGCGTATGCTTTTTTTCAAAAAGATTTAATTTCTTGTTATAGTTAACAAAGAATAAAGTTATTTTAGTAATATTTAAAATCTTTGTATTGAGTGTCAATTGTATTATAAATAAAAGTAATATTCAATTGCTATAAATATTGTTAATATAATATCTTAAATATTGTTTAAAACTTTAGTTTGTTTGTTTTATCTAATTATTTATAATTGAATAATAAATAGTAGATATTTAAAGTCTTGTATCTAATATTAAGAGAAGCGTTTTTCAATAATTAGACGTAAAGAGTTTATCTTTGTTATTAGTTAATTTTTTAAATATATTATAATATCGTATAAATCGATTTAATATAATATATTTTAGTTGTTTTGCGATAAACTTTTCTTTGTATGCAATAATATATAAGTACTTAATAAGCTTATTAATTATTACTAGTATCGAATTATATCTATCTTTAATTGCTAAGTTTATTAACTTAAACAACTTAATAATAAAGTTTATTATAACTTTATTTTATAACAATTTAGATAATTTTTAATATTAAATTTTGTTATAGTTTGTATACATATTATGTTTGTTTTATTAATAATTAAGATATTGTTTAATATATATCTCGACAACTTATCTTATTTGTAAAAACTAATAATGCTAGCGTAAAAATTAAAGAGTTTTAATTACTTTTAGATACTTTTGCAATAATTTATTATAATATTCTTTTATATATTCGTCGATTTTGTTAATAAATATTTGAAATTTTTCTTTCTTTATTAAAAATTCTTCTATATTATTTTGAAGTATTTGTAATGTTGCATTTAGCTCGTGTTTATTTGCTAATAATAATTTGTTTTTGTTAACTTTAAATATATTATAATTGAACAATTCTTTTGTTTTATATAATTATTTCTTCTATTAAGTACGTCTACTTTATTATTATTTTTATTTAAGATATATTATATTCTAAACTTGTATTGTTTAAGTTTTTCTAATTATTACACTTGTTTTTTGTTAAATTACTTAATAATAATAAAGTATACAAGATTTTTATAATTTATAAAAATTGTAAGTTTTGACAATTTTTCTATATATACTTTTTATAATTTTAAGAAAACTACTATAGCAAATAGTTTTTTATTGTAAACATTATAGTTTTGTTCAATTAACAAAAAAATTTCTTAAAAAATATATTATTAAATATTATATATCTTTATATCTTTAATTAAAGTATGCATTAATAACTAGATTTAATACGTTAATTTCAATTCTATTTAACAATTGCAAATTATATATTTTTAATATTAACTTCTTTAAATATTTTAACTTAAAATCTTAAAATAATTTCTTTTTTACAAGTTTTTATAATTATAACGTATTTTTTTTTGTAAAGTTTGTTAATAGTATTACGTTTACTAAGTAATTTTTAATAAACTTCTTATTGTAGTTTATAAAATCTAAAAAGAATTGTACTTTTTTAATATTTATTAATAATTTTTATTCTTTAATTGTTTGTAGTTTCTTAAGATTTATGCGTACTTTATATTGTTTAACAACAAATTCAAAAAAGTTAACTTTTTCTTAATAAAATTTGCATTTTTTTAACTTAAAATGTAAATTTTTTATATTTAAATATTTTAATACTTTAAAGATATAACTAATATACTCTTTTAAAATCTTTAAATAAATTATAATATTATTTAAATATATTATTAATTATTTTTTGATATATTGTTGAGACGTTTGTAAGTTCGAACAATATTATTATATAATTTATATAATTTATATTATGTACAAAAAACTATTTTTTACTTTTTCTTTGTTTTTATTTTAATTTAGTTGTACGCTTTTTGTAAATCTAGTTTAATAAAGTACTTTGTTTCAAATAGTTTATTTTAAAGCTTGCTAATATTAAGTAGTAAATATTAATTTTTAACTATAATATTATTTAGCTTTTAATAATTAATATATAGATAAAAAGTTTTATTCTTTTTTGATACAAAGAGAATCAAGTATTCTATCTATAATTAAAAAATTTTAATAAATTTTTTTTTTGTTTTTTGCTAGATATTTGCGAAGTATTTCGAACTTTTTTTCGAATAAAATATATATAAGTTCAAACGTAAATTGCTTGCTTAATTTAAGTTTAATTTTATAATTTTACAATTAATATTTAGAAAGAGTCTCTATTGTTTTCTTTTCTTAAAATAGATGCTTTTAATTGTTATATATTTGTAGTACATACTTTAGCGATTTCTTTGTTATACTAGATAGTTTAAAGCTTCTAGAAGATTCGTAATTTTCTTTATTTATTTTAATCTTATAATTTAATTAATCTTTATTAGTACTTGTTAAATCGAACTTTGTTAAATTGTTTTTTTGCAAAAATGCAAGTTCGTTGCTTGCGATCAATTTTCGACTTAATCTTTTATTTATTATCGAACGTTATTAATGCGTAAATTAAATATAAATTACGTAATTATATTGCGCAAATTTAAGTACTCGTATATTTTAATTAATTTCTAGATTGTATTACTTCAATTAAAGTATTTCTAGATTGTATTACTTCAATTAAAGTATTTCTAAAACAATATTATAAATAGCTATTTCTACTATATTAAAGATTAATTTCTTGTAATATTGTTAAATAGCTATTAATAGTAGTTTTGTTTCTTTATTTACTTTTTTATTTTTGTTAAGTAATAAGTTTTTATTTACAATTATTAGATTGTATGCGTTAAGCTTCTTTTAAATAGAATACTTTTTTCTCTTAATAAAAGCTTTAACTATAAAATTATTTGTTATATTAGAATTAACTATTATAGTAAATCGACAACTATTAATCTTAATTAATATAATAAAATATTGTGCGTATATTGTTAAGTTTAGTTGCTATTATTAAGCTAATATATTGTATTTTTTTAGTATATTTTTTACTAAAGAATTTGAACTTTTTTTTGTTTTAATATTGTAACTTTTGCTTTAAGCGTTTGTTTGCGCTAAGCTTTCTTTCTATGCTAAATTAATAATTTTGACTTTTTAAGAAATCAATTAACTTCTTCTTTGTTTTTTAAATAAGTCTAATATAAGTTGTTATAGTATTTTGTTCAATTAAGTATTGCGTATTTCTTTGCTTTCTTTATTTTTTTTTAAAATAAACTTATATTGCTTAGTTGTTGTTCGATTTTATTAAAAAAAAAATTTTTAATAGTAACGTTGCTTTTTAGCGCTTTTTTGTATTTATTTACGATCTAATTTATTTGTTGTTTTTTCGATAAATTAGTTAAAGTCTTAAGATGTTTCGTAATATTGTCTAAATATTTGTAAAAGTTCTTTTAGTTATATTTGTTGTTTAAGTTTGTTGCTAAATAATAATATAATATTTTTGATTGTTTTGCTCTTATAATTTTATTAAATATTTAATTAATTTCTTGCGTAGATACAAGTATCTTATTTAATAATGTTTTATCTAGAACTTTCTATAACTAATTTAAGTTTTTTATTAAATAATAGTTGTTGTTCGATTTAGTTTTAGAAGTGTTTGTCTTTGTATTAATTTGCTTTCTAATATTGTTTTAACTATTAAATATCTTTCTTAATATAACATTAATTTGTTAACAATTTATTAAGTTTTATAATTAATAATCTTTTACAAAGTAACTTAATTTGTTATATAAATAGTACGTTTTTTAAATTTTGTTATTTTGTTTTTCTCTAAAGTTTTTCTTTTTATATTATTAAATAAAATCTAGTTTTATAAATGCAAGTTTACAATAGTTGAGATTATTGTATTTCTAATTAGAACAAAATTCTTTTTGCTAATATTCGATTGTTAATTCAAAGAAGATTCTTGTTCTTTTTTAAGATTAATTATATTTTTTTTTATAGCTTTTTTATATAATTTGTTGTTGAAATCGATAGTTACTTTAATAAAATTAAATATATTGTTAAGAATTCTCTTATTATATATAATTTTGTTCTTTAGATTATTCTTAAAATTTTGTCGAAACATTGTTATAAATACAATATTGTTTTATTTAATTAAATTAATATATTTTTAAAATCTAGCTACGTAGTTTGTTGCAAAGATTTATTAAATTAAATACTAAATTACTCTTTTTGCAATTTGTTTTTTGTTAAATGGTTTAAAAATTCTTTGAAGCTCTTTTTTAAAGTTATTGAAGTTTATAAATATTATACAAGAGTTTTTGCTATTGTTTTCTAGATATTTTTGTAAGTTTAACTTGAATTAATACTAAGCTCTCTTTTTAAAAAATATTAATATAAAAATCGTCTTTTGATTTGCTAGAACAAAATAGAAGATAAAATAAATATTTATTTGTATAAGTTAGTTCTTTAAGTCAATATAATTTCTATAGTAGATATTAAGTTTGTTGATTTTAATCTTGTCGTCTTTTATAATTAATAATTGACGTAATATTAATAAGTTAGTGCTCGAAATAGAGACGCGTTAATCTAATACAAACATTCTTAAAATATTCAAAGTATTACGCTAGTACTTTCTTCGAAAATATTAAAGTAAATTGTGTTATTAAAGAGATTTGTAGACGTCTTTAGACAATGTAAGCAATTACTTAATAACAAAAGTTTGCAACTATAGACAATTTCTATATTTAATAAATTTTAAGAGAGATTCAATAAATCAAAGTAACAATAAATAAAAATCTATAATAAGTTGAACACAATTTATAAGAAAATCGTGTTTTGTTTTCTATATATTAAGAAAATACTAATTGTTTGTCTTGCTTGTTTGTCGAACATAGCGAGCATAATTGTTCGCAATGTTTGCTCGTCAAATATGTTAAATATTATACTTAAGATGCTCGCTTCTTGAGCGTGTTGAGCATAATAGTAGGTTCGCCCCAAAGGCGTAGAACCTGAACCACTAATATAGCTTTAATAAGCTCGTAATACTTTTGTATCTAGCTTTTAAATATCGACAATATTAATCTAATAATAGTCGAAAATAATCGAGAACTTTATAGTTTGTTAGATAAAAGCGTCGTCGTATTAAATATTTCAATAAATTGTATAAAATATTATTGTTGACTCTATAATTGTTGTCAATAATGTAGAAAATATATAGATAGAAAAAGATAGCAACAATGCAATATTAGTAAACAACAATAATATTTTTGCGCAAGATTTTCTTTCTAAAAACTTATAAGACTTGTATATATTGACAACAATTTTCTTTGCAATAGTCTCTAGAGTAGCTTTTCTTCTAATAATGCTTATTATAGAGTTTAAATTGAACAATAATCGAGCAACTAATAGAGTAATCTAATATAGACAAACAATCGACTATACATTAATTGATTAAGTAAGTAAGATATAAGTAATAAATGCAAAAAAGTCGATTTGCAGGTTGCACGGTTAAAAAAAAATCAGGTTCAAAATTTAGGTGGGGGTGAACCACATTTAGAATATTGAGGTATTAGGTAAGGTCAGATTAGCCCCAATACCTCAAAGTAAAAAGCACAACGCGTTATGCGCCCACCCTTCAGCTTTTCCCATTGCTGTATGAAACAAGAATTTGAGGTGCCTGGTTTGTTTTGCGAAGCATGGAATTCCTAGTACACGGTGATCAAACCATGTGCATTTCGATTCGCTGCACACTCCCAAGTGCACGGTCAAATAGTCAAGTGGAACAGGAGCCGCTAGGAAACTCTAAGAGCTTGCTTCATTCAAATTCAAACGTTGTTATCGTAAGAGGTGGTTTATCTTGATACCGGCCAAGAGAGGGAGTCGATTGTTTGAACAGCTCCTTCTCTTTGACCTGCTCTCCGTTTTCTTATTCGATAGCTGAACATGGTGAACCCGTATTGACAGACATCTGCCAATGATGCTATTTTTCATCAGAAGTGGCTGTGGTATTGGTAAGGAAGAGCTTGCAAGGTGAAGCTGCCAGAAGGATTTGCTATTCCTCCAGATTTCACCGAACACGATTCTTTCGAAGCCGGCAAATGGGAATCACGTTAGGCCAGTCGATGGAGGCTTGGGAGAGTAAGACTCAATACTGAGGGACATTACGGTCACACTTCCAGGTACTGATATTAACCTAGTCTATGCGTTCTCCCTGTGAGGAGGCGATCGTTCAGCTTCCTCCAACTCATACTGCAGCTCTGCGGCGTTACCAATACCTCTCCCCTTCTTAGCACAACCGCCTCATGGCAGTATCCCGTGAAAAAAGCAAGGCTGCACCCGAAGGTAGCAAAATTCGGCTGTTGAAAGCTTAATGATACAAAATTTGTGAATCTGATATGACAAGACTATCTCAAAACGAATTTCACTGCTGGGGAAGCGCAACATGGATCTGCCTCTAGCTACTGAGCAACACAAATAGGCTTGTGGAACAATGTCTCTATTCGTTAGATGATATTGAAAATGTTGCGGTAGGCTGCTCGTGTTAAGAATTTCACGTTGGAGGATCGCTTTGTTCTGAAGGTGAAGTGGAATCGCGTCACAATGTGTGTTACAAGAGTTGAATAGCTTGTGAAGTCCGTGATGAATGGCCAAGAGTCAACCCGTGTGTGATTAGGATAACCTCCCTCGGTAAGTCTAATTTCCTCGTGTTATAAATCCTCATATAAGCCCAGCAACACCTCCAAACTCCAGGTCATACAATCCATCTCAGCTGTAACAATTGTTCAACGTTCGTCTAAGTTTCCCTGGTGGAATACGGACACAAGTAGAGAGGCTCTGGATTGCAAAAGCAGCTTGACGACACAACGTTACACACGACTGGTTATATCACAGGCCCGGTTCGCTGTGACGAACCCATCCCAGCTCAGAGAGTCATGGATCTACATCTCATCTTGAATCCAATAGGGAGTCATCACCGACTTGATGAGTTCCCTGGAAGACCTGGAAGGCTTATAAAAGCCCAGTCCCCACTCTTCATCCCTCCAAAATCATCCCATTCTTCAGCAAAGATGGCCACACTACCCGTCACTATTTCGACCATGGAGATGGATACCTATTCATCGGATGATGAGAGCATGCCATCTCCAACATCCTCAATAACCACCACTGGCTCGCTCACGGAGGTCGAGGAAGGACTCGGAAGCGGAGACGACGAGGTCATGGCCTCTTCGCTCTTCGTCGACGGCTTCAAGAGAAATGCTACGGACTCCAATGACGATGATGACGATGACAATGATCAGGAGGCTCTTTCTTCAACCGAAGTTGACTGCAAAGAGGAAGAAACTGAAGCTATGCCTATGGGGCAAAAATCAAGATGCCAGTTCATGAAAATGTGCAACACTGACTCTAAGGACTACCGTAAGGTCGTCTCGCACCTCTTCGGCAGAAACAAGAAATGTACAACCCAGATACCTGAAGAGTGCTGGATCGAATACTGTAGGAAGCACTACCAGCGGACGAAATATCGCACAACTAAGGATGAACGCAAGAACTGGGTTGGTGTGCAGTTGGACATCCTCTGTCGGCAATTGACGAGACTGGAACGCTGGGGCGAGGTACGAAGCTGGGAGATCGCCATACGAAAGAAAGAGCGGGATATATTGAAGAAGGAGGACGACCGAATGGTCCAGATCCGATCGTCAGGTGGTGCCGTCAACCAAGCTACCTCGAACCAAGTTCACAAGTGTAAGGAGAGGAGGTTCCTTGGTCATTGTGGCCCCAACAAGACCTACGATGATATCAGAACGCTCATCACCTTTGTCAAACGGGAAGTTCACCGCGGCATCTTTGACGACATGCCTGGCCTTGAGCTTCTACCGGACATTGACCCTGTAGCCTATCCGCCTCGTGGAGACAACAGGGCTTTGAAGGACGAGGTTGATTTAAAAGGATCGCCAGCTACATCCACCAACCCCAGAAAGACTCGGTCTCACAAGCGGTCTTCAAGCACGCCGAGCCGTGTCTCGAAGCCGGCAACCAAAAAGGAGAAAGCAACGAGGACGCGACGACTGACACGAGCATCAGAACGCTACTTAAAGCTCGAAGATGACTCAGATATCTCACCACTGCCCGCGAGCTCGTTAAGCACGACGCCCCAACGCTCCGCACCATCCACTGCATCTCATAGGAAAGCAGTAGCTTCTGTCCGAAAAGGCTCTTCGTCACCAGCCATCGCAAGCTCTTCTCGAATCACCGCTTTCAGCGCTCGGACAGCCGTGATGGTACCTCGTAAGAAAGGGCTGGCTTATTCACGGCAACCAGTCCCAAGGACTCCCTCGCCTCCTCCGACCACTAAGTCAGCGATCCCTACAGCAGCTCCTTCCAGCTTATCACGATCAGGCTTTCAGCCAGTCAATGCGCCTCATAGGGGGATAGTCTACCGGCCTGCAACCCCCAGAACGCCTCCTGGTAATGTTACTCCTTCGCCCCGGGTGTCGAAGTATTCGAGTGCTTCACGTATCGATACAGCTCGAAACGTGGTGTTCCGCCGAGGTCCTAGCCACGTCGAGCCCAAAGTCGAGAGAGACGACGATTAGTTGGATCGGATGACTGTGCTATCCTCGGATCTCTGTTGGTTTGCCAAAGTCCTACCCAGCCAACACATTAATGGCCAGTTTGTTCCTTTGACAGGTTCTTGGACTATTGGTGTGTTTGCCCTAATACCCCTAAAGTCTCGTATTTTATTTCCTTCTGTTTGAAGCGTACTCTCCACTATCACTCTCCGGTACCAGCGTCAATGATGGCTACAAAGCGGTGGCCACTTGGCACAAGATTGATACTGCGCTAGCAGCTGTATCTGGACAATCGTGTACATGGAAAAGGTGGCTGATTGGTGGCTACAAATGTTGATTCTGTACATGCCCTTTGTTCTTGGAAGGCATGTAGTAGGTAGCAAGCGAAACCACTGTGACACCCATGCCGTTGTACCACGCAGTTTGTGATCGTGACAATGACCATGAGTTCCTCTAAACTTCAAAAGCTTACAGAGCTCACCTCAATACATGTATTTCCATAAGGGCCTAGAACAATGCGACATAGGTATACAGACAGATGCCTCTACCATAAAGGATACTGTCTCTGCGCTGTCACTGGTCGATCAGGCAAATGCACCCAGACCTTCCTGTTCTGCCTCTTTTGTTCTCTTTCATCCATCAGCCGGATCCTCGTTGCCTCTTCTTTCAAGACGACCGATATACCTATTGATAAAGTCAGCCATAATTCTGAGGGAGCATCACCTTTCTCGATATCATATCGCTTACTAGTTTGAGGATGCCTCAATCTATCGACCCTCCCCCTTGCCCTAAACGATGGCGAATCTCGATACGTCCCCCGTCCCACCCACGCCTGATCCACATACATGTTTGTCTTATCAGTAACCCATCTCCTCTTCCCATTTTTATCAATCACCACTGTCCCCTGCGGCATGGTACTACCCTCCTTCGCCTCTCCCTTCATCTGACCCTCCACATCGACGGCCTTCACCATCCCTAGACCCATCCCCCTCTTCACCATAGCCTCGTTTCTCGCATACTCTAGATGCTTCTTGACATCCACCGCTGCCTTCTTCTTGCTGAAACGCATCTGCACTATAGCCTCCTCGATCGGCTTTCCCGCTATTTGTCGGGCTAAGGGGTACAGCTTCTTGATACTCGTCTTGATAAAGGGACTTTTCGCCAAGGACACCCGCTCGGTCCGCATGATTCTCTCAGTCTTGCTCAATCGTCCTCGTCTTCGTATATCGCGTATCACCATCTTTCGCTGCCACCGCCTTCGGTTCCTTGGTACAGGGTCCAGCGCGACAGTCATGACGTTAGGGTCACGACGGAGGGCTCCTGTCGAAGGTGTGGGGGCTGTAGCGGTGCTTGAAGCAGGCTCATCGTCGATGATTGAACCAGGTGCAATGTCTCCTTGCTTGGGAGCCTCTTGAGTGGGTGGTTTGGGCTTGCTGCCTTTCAGGAATTTGGGGTCGAGGGGGTCGAGGATTTCGCGTTTCTTCTTGCCGCGGCCGAAGAAACGGTCGAGGATCGTGCGGCGGGGCTGTGACGAGGGAGCAAAGATGGGGATGAGACAGGTGCAGTGGGACGGGGGGTTGAATGGACGAAGGGTGATGGCTAGAAGCTCAATTCAGTACGAGGAGTGTGAGATCTAATTGATAGCCGAGATATACCTGCTCGAGCCGCCATCCGCGACGAAGTTGACAGGCTCATTACCACAACGCGGCCGCAATACAACAACGAATATCTGAAGTCTATTTCGGAACTTCGACACCTCGAGACTGACGGTGCCTACAAAGAGTAGACGCCCTAAGCGCAGGCGCCGGGCCTTTATTGCTTATCTCGGGACGCCCTTCTTCCTAGCGGTTTCTCACAACCATGACGAACCTTTTATATCTTGGAGCATCGAAATTTGAAGATCAACAATGGAGGTCACGGAGCTAGACAGCAGCAGAGGTAGGTACGGTGGCTGGGCCATGTATTATCTTGGCCGCACAAGGCGAAGGCTTCGTAATGTGCAAAATTACAACCTGGAGACGTTCCGCCGACAGCCACTAAGGGAGATATCCGGCTCGATGGGCGATCTTGGGACCTTACTGCCTGTCATCATAGCTTTGGCTACTGACTTTGACAATACTGGCCGCAAAGCTCCCATTTCCCTTGCCAGTACGCTTGTCTTTGGAGGTCTTGCCAATATACTCACTGGCTTGTTCTTCGGGATACCATTGCCCGTGCAACCCATGAAAGCTATTGCTTCGGTAGCACTGGTTCAACATTACAATCGAGAAGAAATTACCTCTGCTGATCTATTTGTGGCAGGCGCTATCGGCTTTCTCAGTGTTACCGGCCTACTGCAATGGTTCTCCCGAAGGATCCCGATACCTGTCATCAAAGGTATCCAGCTCGGAGTGGGCTTCTCCCTGATTATGTACGGTTGGGCCTTGGTCACGAAATCTCTGCTACAGCCTATACAAGTTCTTGTGCCGTTGTTGGCTTTTGTGACTTTGCTGTGGAATCCAGTGTATCCGCGGCTACCTTATGCTCTCCTTGTGGTACTTGTAGGGATAGTCTGGGCTCTCATAATTATCGTCAATTACGTTCATTTTATCGACTTGCCACTACGTTTCAGTATATGGAAGCCTCGTTCTGTTATTCCTTCACCTTACGTTTTTCGTATCGGCGTAACGAACGCTGGTTTGGGACAACTCCCACTTACAGCCCTAAACTCAGTAATAGCTGTCTCTTTCTTGTCCGCCGACCTCCTCCCACAGGTCGAGGCACCATCGACTACGTCCCTCGGCTCTAGCGTCATGGCGATCAACTTAGTAGCCTGCTAGTTTGGCAGCATGCCCGTGTGCCATTGGAGCGGTGGCCTCGCGGCTCAGTATCGCTTTGGGGCTCGCTCCGGTGCAAGCATCATATTTCTTGGCCTTGTCAAGCTCCTTCTAAGCTTGTTTGCGGGACCTTTGGCGAAGGGACTCTTCAATTATTTTCCGAGTCATCTGCTTGGCATTATGGTCATTGCTGCAGGGCTGGAGCTCGTCAATGTTGGCGAGAGTCTCAATACTGTTGAAGCTTTAGACCTTAGAGAATCGTCACTGACCGACATTAATGGGGAACGATTCTTCTACCAAGAGAGCTCAAAAACGATGCTTGACATTACCGACGAAGAAAAGCGCAGGCGATGGATAGTCATGGCAATCACTGTTGGAGGCATTCTGGCTTTCAATAATGACGCTGTGGGCTTCCTGGCTGGTATGCTGTCTCATTGGAGTTTTATACTACAGGAGAATTGGCGACAGAGGCGATCTCGAACAGGCGGTCAAATCAGGCTGGGCGAGGAGGGAAGAAGATAAATCGCTCGAGAGGTGTCCAATATCTTTCAACGCAGCCACACCTCGGTTTTCTCCGGATGCTCTACGAATTACTCGAACGGCTCGAGATTAAACCGGCAATTTGCCGCATCTGAACGAAGCAGAAAGTGCATTGGACAAATTTTAGGACGTCACCGCTTCCATGGTAAAGCGCTGTCATTTGTCTATCACAAGACTGGGCATCGCCTCGTCTTCTCTCATACGGCGACAGTGGTCGACGAACGTTAGCTTCGTGACCCCACGAAATTCGATTTCGCCCCGCAAACATGGCCTGTGCGAACGCCTCAGTATTGTAAGGCTATCCTGGTTCTGTGGGGTGTCTGCGGGGATCAACGCTTCGCGCAACAACTCACCCGTTTCTTTTAATAGAGCCAATAGTCCAGTTCAGGTCGACACTAAGAGGATTTTGTTTGCGAATTCAACCCTACAGTTCTTCGGGGATGTTGGGCTTCCATGGCTGCGGTCGGCTGTCGCCAATGCAGGAACCCGATGGGAACTCGGAATGTGATCGATTGGTCGATGGAAGATATCACTCATTGCGCACGCAACACCCCACCCACAGGTCTTTTAGACCCATCTACCCACAGTACAAATATCAAACGATGCTCATCTACTTAGAATCCTACCCACCCAGGAACGACCGGGTCTTGAAGCAAATATGCTCTCAATATTACCACTAGCTTTGGCAACGCTGATCCATCTAACCCTCACGAGTGCTCTCCCAGCAGATCACACCCCGCCGAGAAACAGTCGAGCCCTCCTACCCGCCAGCAACTCATCGCTAACCCCCTTCCTCCACACCCCCTCCCTCGTCCTCCCATCCCACGAACCCTGGTGCTTCATCGACGCCTTCATCCCCATCATCACCCCCAACGACTGCCTCTACACCGACCACGCCATCTCCACCGACACGCGCACCAGCCACTCCATCACTCTGCCCATCACCTGGGAAAAGGGCAAACGCTGGAGATACGGCAGCTGCGCGATAGCCGTGGTGCCGAATGCGCAGAGCCCGAGGGATGAGTTCTCGCGGTTGGATATCTTGACGCAGGCGCATCGGGTGCTCGAGAAGTGTGAGAACGCACCGCATGGCTTCAGGGGAGGGGGGGTGGAGATTGGCGACGGAGAGTTTCAGGTGCTGATGAAGAGGCCGTCATCGGATATTCACGTTTGGTGATGCGGTGGCGGGTTCCAGATGCTGGTGGAGAGACCGTCGTCGGATGTTCATGACTGGTGATGCTGTGGGATTTTGCAGGATTGACTAGGCTTCAGATATGGGATATTGTTGTTGCAGAGATTGTTGGTGCTCGTCCCATAAGCTTTGCTCACTTCACAAAAACCTCGAACCTTGAGGCTTGCTCATTGCTCTCCATGCTCGCTTGGAGCTTTACATTGAATAAGAAAGTGATAAATTAGACTTCTTGCTCGCAGGCAGTCCATTGAAAAGAGAAAGCCTACAGAATTCTCAAATACTTGCGTTCAAATACTAAGTCTGCGCAATAACTTCGAGGTGGGTGGTGTAGATAGAGCAACATCAGTGGTCTCGATTGCTGTATAGAAGCAGACGGACTCGGAGACAGAACCCACAAATCAAAAGCCAGATTGTATACTTGATGGTAAAGAGAGAGGGGAAGCCCGTAGTTTTTGAGACTTCCTGCGCTCTGAGAACATTGAAAACCAATGAATTCGACCAAACAAGAAGACATGAGATAGAAATTCCGGCGTTGATATCATTTGGCCAAGTCTTGTTATAAGGAATTACTGCACGTTTCAATATCGATAAGCCCGGTTGGTCGATTGTACCTGGTACATCAATTCTTCTTGGAGATAAGCCTTAGAAAAGGAAAATGGCTTATAGTTTTGCCTTTTTCGCTGCTGAGAAGGCCCCGCTCTGTTCTGTTTCTCTTCATTTGCGCGAATGGTGATGGTAACAATGCATGATCAAGACCAAGTAGCAGATTTTAACCACGTACGCATGCAAGAAGCCCAATCATTGTCAGCGATGAGAGGAGAGATTCGTGTCCTTGTTTCCAGGACCTCAGGCCCCAAAACCTAAGCCCCCAAAACCTATACAAACAAAGAAGGTAGAGCGTTGAAGTAGAATTGTAGGGTGTCATGCCGATGCATATCCAAGCATACCGACCGCATTCAGCTACCCAGTAGCTTCGATGGATAGCGCTGTTATCCAACTACGGCCCCGAACAACATCCATTGATGTCCCTTGTCGAGTCCCACAGAGTTGACTGACTCCATGGCCATTCGTTAAGCCCTTCGCTTGGGCTCTGGCGAGGCTGCTTACGGACATGCAGCGTCGAAGGGCTGTTCGCTCTCAAGCTATTCCAGCTGATTTGACCATTCCAAAATAGCTACTAAATTTGTAGCGTGAGGGCGTCCCTTCTCATCGAAGAGGGGTCTTTGATGATGAGAGATACTATACTTTCGGGAATACGATGTTGTCGATTTTTTCAGGTCTGTCTTGTGCCCACCTGGGATGTCAGGTGGCCATGCAAATGCTATGCTTCAGGATGAAGCCGCCCTGCTCCCGGGTAGGTAGGCGACGATTAGTCGTCATCCCGGGGTCATCTAGATCAGTCCACAAAGCCCATCTCATCGTCCATAACTCCTACAAGGCCACGTCCCGAGGGATCATGCTCCTTGTTAGACGGTGGCCAGGCTCTCTGCTTCTCGCGAAGCTTTTCCGACTCGCGTATTGCTGCTGGCAAATTACTAAACACATGTCAATATGAACCCATTCGATAGCTGCAACGTCATCACCTACTCTAAATGGCCATGCACAAAATAGCCCTGCGCGGCGAGCTCCTCAGCAAGCTCTAGTTGGTGATTGTCAAGTAGAGTTGGGTTGGGGACCACAATGAGCGGGACTGATATGCGCAGTGCGTCGAGGATGGAGCCAGAACCTATACATCACAGGTTACAATAAATCCAATCGCAGAATTCCCAGAGGAGCATGTATACCAGCATGGCTTATGACGACCCCTTCAGCATCACCAGGGTTTCCCTTAGCAGCTCGCATCTCTTTGCCCAAGCCTTCCTTGTTGAAATCGAATCCGTAAACATTGATGCCCCACTCATTCGCATTGATCTTTCCATAAGTCCTATGGAAATCTTTGAGAATCAAGCTCCCTTCAGCGCCATGCTGCAAAACCAAACTTGTATAGCCAGAAGCCTGCAAAGCCTCGAGAAACTCCGGACTCAATGCGGCGCGGATGAGAGAATCGAATGATGCTGTGGCTCCGATCGTAACGAAGCACAGCTTCTGCGTAATTCTCGTCATGTCTCTAATCTTACATCAAGGTCCAAAATTGTGTTGTAACTTGAAGTAAGAAATTGACGATGCGAAGGTTGTTTTTATAGTAGCTAGAAAATGGGACTAGATGCGCTTTCGGTAATTTCGCCCGCCGTAGACGAGAAGTACCAAATGGGCTCTTGAACTTCGACTTTCCGAACGCTAGATCCGAGTCCGCAGCAATGGCAGCCTCACTCAACAAACTGCGTAATCTCGCGCTTCAGAATACACGTCAAATCCCCTCTCGACGAAAAGCACCCTTCTTCCAACCATGCCGCTTCCGCCCCCTCCACAACACATCCATCTACCGCCATCCCAACGAGAACCAACCCTCCAAGATCAAATTCGACATCAACGCCCTCGAACCCGAAGACCGCGAGGAATACAATCTCCTCTCCCTAGAAGAAAAGCAGGGATTCGAAGAAGAGTACATCGCCCTACACAAACACATGACCTCCCCCGAAGTCGAAGCCGAGCTCAACGCCGAAGTCGCCCAAGCCGCCTACGAAGTACAGCAGCGAACGCCTCCTGACAATGTGCGTCCGCCGAGAATAAAACCGGGGCTGATGTCTATGGGGGAGCTGGATGAGGAGGGAACAGGCGAGGATGAGGAATTCAAAGGGGATGATATTAGCAGCACGGCGCATGGGGAGTTGGAGCAGCATCGGGAGATGAGGGAGTATGCGCGGATTGCGGCGTGGGAGATGCCGTTGCTGAGTAGTATGTCAAAACTCACAAGTAGGGGTATGTGGGGATGGTGCTGATGGTGCTATGCAGAGCTCTCGAAACCGTTCGAGCCCCCGGCAAAGGATAAACCTCTCCGCTTTCGCTACACTAACTATATGGGCGAGACACATCCCGCCGCCAAAAAAATCGTCCTCGAGTTCTGCACTGCGGACCTCCCTGGCCTGACGCCTGCTCAGCGCACGAAGCTTATAAAACTCGTCGGGCCGCGCTACAACCCCGAAACTGACGTCGTGAAGATGTCCTCGGAGATGTTCGAGACGCAAGCACAGAACAAACGATACTTGGGCGACTTAGTAGACACGTTGATGGCCGAAGCGAGGAACGCCGAGGATATGTTCGAGGACGTACCGCTAGATTTCAGGCATCACAAGTTCAAGAGGAGGGTGGAGTTTCCACAGGGATGGAAAATGACGGCGGAGAGGAAAGAGGAGTTGGAGAGGGAAAGAGAGACGAGGGCGCTGGAGGAGCACCGGAAGGAGAGTTTGGGGGCCATTGCTGATGGGGTGAAGATTATCAGTGAGGGGATAAGGAGTTTGCCGAAGAGGGAGGAGAGTAAGGTGCTGTTGGAAGCACAGCAAGGGAGGGGAAGAGCAAAGCCGAGGGCGAGGGCTTTGAGATGAGAGACTTTGCATGGTTTGAACATCTATTGGAACTCAGCCGCTGCTCATAAAATCAAGTGGCGAGATATATTATGGTCGCCTGGCACAGCCAGTTCAAGAGCGATAACATCCCCTTCACTATCTCGTACCTCTGGCTAATGCACTACCGAGGCTTACATAGAAATGGATTGTCCTTCCCGGTCTAGCAGCTCCAACATCCTCGGTGTTTCCACTGGCTGGGTGTTCTGACCACCAGTGTCCCATGCGGTGGCATGGTACACTTCTCAAGGGTTCATCGAGTTCAATGCAGACTCAAATTCTTCTAGGGCCGTCCTACTGGCCATGCTGATCAAACAAGACGCATGGTATGACGATTTGCCTGTTCCTCTATGGGTCTTGATAGCCTCATTGGTAGAGTAGTCGGCTGTCCTCTGCCAAATCTTTGTTCCGCCAGGATAAGTTTCAGCGCACGGTGTACAGTTCCAATACCCGTTTATGTCCAAGCTGGGTAAGCCGTATTTCTTGGAGGTTCACATCTATGGTTACAGGATTAATGCTGATCGTTTAACCCACCGCCAGCGAGTCCCTTCGTTGCTTGCGTGTCCCCGCTGGCCACCCATCTGACCATTTAGAGATTCCACGGCTTCTTTGAAAACGGGTGAGAGCAACATCTCTATCCGATCTAAGCGTAGCTGAGTGGCCTCGATTCCAAGCCGGCAGCTCCACGCCTATATCTTCTCCCAATTCTCGTCTCCAATCGTTCGGCAACTCGGCTTCCTGATCTCGGTTCATCATCTCCCTTCTCGTATTTTCGAATTTCCTAGGTCTTTCCCTCTCCAGGAAGCTCCGCGGCTTTGGGGTGGTTTTTCACTTTGCACCGGTCCCTCTGCTTTCTGACTTTTACTTCGAGCGTTGAAGCGAGCGAAAGCCGCGAGGTAAAACACGGCACAGGCAAAGGCAACACCGACATCGATGCCGAGTTTGATTTGCTGAAAGACTCTCGTCGGATACTGGGTGGGTGGCGAAGTCGCTGCTGTTGGGGATGCTTTCACTCAGCTCGGGGCTGTAGAGCTAGCAGTTGTACTCGGCGTCAGCTGCAAATTCCGCGCTCCTGAAGCTTCCTCCGCAGTCGTTACATTTCTCGGCTTGCTAGGTCTCACTATCTGCCCCTTACCCATTGTCGATCAGATGCTCCCAAACTCTTTGTTAGTACTCTACCACAGACTCAGACCAAATATGCGGGAAACATTATGAAAATCACTGTTAGAGAAGGGTTGCAGAGAGACATTATTGAAGTACGGATAGGAAACAAGCGCAGAGACAGGCCGGATGGATGGAGCTTGATGCTATTTCCACGCACAACTTGAGGAGCGCTTTTTCGAAGCCCAGCGAAGTGAGGACCGTATATCTCAGAGACTTACATATTTTGCCCAGCAGAACCCCCGAAAAGCTCAAGGATCTTACAGGCACCTCTGGCGTCTGCGCCACAACATCAAGCCGGACACAGTCGATGAATGCCGCCTGTAAGTCTGGCTGGCCAAATCGCCTATGGATGAATGGGGACAATCACTTATTGAAGGACCCTCTTTCGGCGCAAAAGGCGGACGAAGGAATAGAGGGTAGGCAAGAGTGGATTCATACACGAGTAATCTGATGCCCTCGACCTCTTCACTGGTTATCAACCTAGCCAGAGCATAATCTACGCTAAGGAGTACCTGCGGGACCGATGTCTGAACGGAAGTGTCAGGTCTCCAAATCATTGACGGCGTTACGCTATGTTGAATCGGTGTCGCAGAGGGCGGCTAGGAAGGTTCCGTACGACCTAACTGTTTCTGTGGCGGTCTTTCTGTGGCGCTCGCTGTCGGTCTCGGTCTTCTGTTCTCGGTTTGGTAACTGCTGGAGGCTGGAGGTCATTAGGTTGTACTTGCGGTGTTTCTGGGACCCCCTGGCTTTGAGCGTGATCTTAGGTAGTCCTCGGAGCCTTTGGAGCTTTATATTTGTCATTTCCCAGAGCATCCGGGCTTTAGTTAGCTTTAGTGACGGTGTATTGGTGACAATTTTGCTGCACCTGCTTTCCGAGGTGCCGGTTTGGGGACCGTGGCCCTCCGTTCCGTGTTCCAAGGTCCAGAGTACGTTGAGTCGGCCTTCCGCTCATGGGTGCAAGGCATGTTGATGTTTAGACGGAAAACTTGAATGGAAAGAGTCAATCAATATACCTTAGTTTCTGAGTAGAGTTTTCCAATAGATGCAGAGCCTGAGCAGCACTTAGCGCTGTATTTGTACTGAGTGATCCTGAATCAGCCGTAGAAAATGCAGAGTGCCGGTCTGCATCTAAGTCAAGTTTAGAAATTCACGAACAATATCTGAAAGGAGGGAAGGACCGTCAAGTTACATGATCGGTGCTCCCTTTGTTCATCCTGGGGGTTCTCGAATTCATCAGGTCTATCAATCCCTTTTTGGCACCAATACCGACATAACCCAGGTTCCATTTGCATGGTTCGTGGAGTCGAGACTTTATGCCGAATGTGTACCAGGCTCCACAGACCGCGGTATGCAGGTTGACCCAGACTGCCAAGGACATTACGTGACAGCCACTCTGTTGAACATTGACTCATATAATATCCCCTTCATCTTCCTCAAGGCTTGCCCACCCCGAGTGAATCATGCTTCCAAAATTGACTCTGGTATTATGCATCACTAAAGTCGTGAGCAATTGTCAGTCCATCCTCAAATCGAATGGTCCATGAAGATCTACCACAGATCGATTAAAACTTGCAGATAGCAAGACTCTTGTTACAATCTGTGCTAGATATCCCCGATCCTCAACCCATCTGACGCGTACCGGACGCCCTTTGGACCTCTCTGTCAGGGCTCTCCAGGTCACTTGTCTTTTCCGAGAGCACCCGCAAACCCAGTTCTGTATTGGTGTATGTCGCCTGACCAGTTACGTCCAGATGTCGCAACCAGCTACCTTAATTTTGGACCTGGAAGTAGCCCGTGACTCGCACGACGATGAAAATGTCCTCGTTCTAGATCTTTGGAAGGGTTTCTCTGCTGCCATCAAAGTCATCCTTATCAATCAAAATCCAGGTCCGGAACCAGAACTTGGAAATGCAGACTGGCTGTATCATTTGGCAGTTATCGGTGACGCCGGCCTCCAGGATGTGATCCATCGATCGCAGATTCATCTGGCTCGAGCATTCAGCAAGGGGCTTTTGATTATCAAGGATGCAGCTGGCGCTCCAATACTCATTGACAACACAGCTGACTGGGATCTGTGGTCGATTGGCCGTCACTGGCAGAACGAGCCTGCAAATCGTTGCCACCATCATTTGTCACTCCCAAGCCCAAGCTTGCTTCAACAATTTCGAAGGAAATTGAAGCCTGGCTGCGATTATACCCTGCAGTTCGCTTCGAAAACCTACCCCATAGAATTCGTACGGCGCTATCAAGAGTCCGCCATTGGGGAACAAGATACCCAAGAGCAGATCAGAGAATTTGAGTCCCTTGAAGAAAGTAGCGTATCGCATATCAGAGCAATGGCGCGCGGAGAGCTAGAGCAATTGCCGTCAGTTGACTGTGCACCAACCTCGCTGCGCTTTCATATTTCCCCGGGTACGCCAATTCCACGATTTGAAATGTCTGTTTCCGCGACATCACCTTACTGTAAGCTCTCCGGCGATAACGGATTCGCGCTCATTCAAGTCATCAAGTCCCTAGCTGAGAAGCCTATCAAAACAGCCCTCGTGGACTCAACAGAGAAGAAAAATCTTTTCAGATGTACGTGCGTCGAGTGGTCTTACAACGGCTTTCCTTATATGCTTACTTTGACATCACGCGATCCTGCTCATTGGCTAAGGGCAACTCAGCATCCTACCTGGGAAAACCACGAAACATTTTTTACACCTTCACATTTGAAGATCATCGCTGGTGAATATAGACGTAATTTGAAGATAGCAGGGTATAGGTGCGAGCCCAACAGTGCTGCTGCGACGCCCTCATCGATGGCGCATAGCCGTAGCTCCTTGGGATCGCACACATCACCTCTCCAGGTTATACAAGTAGTGTTGTGTCCTGGTGATCAATTGGTGCAACAATATGCCGTTGGACAGGAGTTCTTGGATAGTCTGATACCGCAGGTCAATTACGGGCTCCATTGGAAGCGCCATTGTTGTCGATACTGGACATATATCACCGATGACGAGGTTACTAAATCTCCAGAACTATCTCTTGAGGAATTCTCAGACCACGGACCTATTTGGTTCGATGCCGTCAGCGAGGTTGCATTGACCCTTGAAAGCATCTTCGAAAATGCTCGACCACAACCTTTTTTCAAGCTCCCATATGAGCTGCGAAAGGAGATCTATAACTATTTGAGATATAAAGAGACCGCAAACTCGCTGCGATATGAGGCGACGTCGTAACAAGACACAATCCCGAGAGCAGACTTTGAGAGCCGTAAAGCGACCTTGGAGGTGGTGGGATTGCTAGACATGTTATTTACCACGAATATGGTCATGTTGAGCTCTACCATCAAGAATGATTTCTGGTAGCATGTTTGATCTGGGTTCTGGCTAGAAACTTTTGCAGCTCAAATTTCAACAAGATCATGGTCGAAGAGAAGAATAATGCGCAAGCAGAGCCTGGGTCACCCATGCATCCGCGTAGGATGTACATCTATGTAGCGTAGCTTAAAAGCGTATGTGAAGTAGCTAGAAATGTTCTTTTCCAAATGTGATGTAAATGCTTCTCCTGCCGACTCGTACATATCAACTCGGACCTTGACGAAGTCGCAGAGAGTGCTGAGTGGATCGAAAGTGAGTCAGATTCTTACCTAATGTCATAGCAATTATGGAATAATCATGCGCGTTAGCCGGAAGACATATCATTAGTTGTTCTGCTTGCTGGTGACCAAGAACGATCTCTTCGAGCATGTTGCTCACCAGTGATCTTGAGTTCAGCAAAGCCACTCATTTTGGTCCGTTAAGGCTGCGTTCTATACGTCAGTATAAGCAGACCATTAGCATGCTTCGGATCCCTTATGTGGAACACCCATTGACTCCCTGATTTTGCGCGCACAAAAGGACTCCCTATTAACTGGCCTACTTGAAAAGATGGTTATGCTAGGGAAGAAAATTAAGAGGCTAGGCGCGACAAGCAATCGCCACAAGCTGGCAGGGGAAAAAGGATGTGTTCTTGCGGTACAAAGTGGGCGACCACAGGACTGTCGTGACAAACTTCCTAGCGAGCTTCACAGCAAGTCCAGTGTAGGCAGCGTTACGGATTGTGGCTGTTGTAGACATTAAGGCGAGGCCTCGAAAGTATTAGCACAGTTGAGATCGTTCAGATGGGCGGCTGGTCCAAAACGCGGTTTGGACCATAGGCTCGGCCGTACTGGTATCCCAACCGCAAACCCGTCCGCGAAAGCAACGGATACCTACATCGTAGGCTTTAGGGAGCGTACAGGTCGGCTTGTCTTGCGCTAATACTCGGCTTGCTCTACGCTTAGTTGGTTAAGGGGAATACGAGGACGAGCCGAGTTTAAGCGTAAGACAAGCCGAGCCGGACAATTGGTTTGAGTTTTAGGGACTGTCATGCCATGGCGCTTTACCTTGAGGTAAAGAGTGCACGAGGTGGACCTCGTATCATTATGTGGCATGGTCAAGGCAGAATCGACATCTTCTCCGCAAGCGGGTTCTTACATTTCTATCGTAGTCGAGACGCCCCTTCATGTAGGTACGCACGAGTAATTTCTCTCTCCTTCCTGAGTCAGAGCATGAAGTGTTGCACAAAGTGTCCTAGTAAACTGATAGCGGCATACTTTTGTGTATCGCCGACCTTTGAGGACAAAGCTTCTTCAAGACAATCAAAATTCTTTCGATTGCATCTTCACTGCGAGAAGATCCTACAATGCATACCGTATTCTACTTATTGGCAGCGCTAGTCTTCAACGTAGCGCACGCTTCCATTACCCAAAAATTGTCTATTCCGGAAATCCAAGAGGCAATGAAGGCACTCGTTGACGAAGTCCGCGAAGACCAGATGTGGCCCTCAAGACCGCATCAGATCAATCGTCGAGAATACCCGAATCCGAACAGGAATATTATCCAGAGTCTAATGATTCAACGCATCAAGTTATCGAGCTCCAGCAATGTCAGTCCCAGCGTTCTCGAATACGTCAACTCCATCCTGGCAGCCGTTGTGCCCGAACGAGAGCTTACAGAGGCGAGTCGCGATCCGGAGACGTTCGCGCAAACGCCACTACACGAGCGACCTTGGTTTGAGGGACTGCCGGCCGATGTGAAGGAGTATCTGGTTACCGTAGCGCAGGCAAATCAGAGACTGAAGGAAAGCTGGCAAGTTGGGGCCAGGAAGGTCAGGGCAGGAAAAGGGGCTAAGAATGATGATAGAAGAGATAGCGAAGAGCGATTGGTAGCAGGGGCCAACGATAGGACGTAACATAAACGAATTGACGGCATTCAGAGTCTGTACGTAAGGTATGGATTGTGGTTACGGTTGTGTGACCAGAAATTACGGCGTTGGTGGTTGTGCGACAGGTAATCAGAGGCACTCACCATGGTGTCTATTACTGAATTGAGCCCGTCAATGTCAAACGCGTTGACCATGAATCTTGGAATTCGGCGCAAGCATCTCTCTTGAGCGACAGATCAATGACTGTGGAAAGCTGAGCGTCAAAAGAAGCTTTGGCCATTTCTAGGGCTGAGGCGAGGGCTAATCCCTGCCAAACATCAACCTCCCATTTCCGAGAAAACCGTTGAATCCACCTGCAGTCCGCGCGTCTCTGCTATACTGCAACCTATGTAGTGACAATACAATTGCATTGAGATCTCGCGTCAAAGAATGTCTTGAGCATCCCCTGCAGCCTCGCCAGCCACGACTTCACATCTCAACCAATGCGCATACCCCGGGTATTCGAACCGAGTCGCAACCCTCCACAGCTCAGAGTAGTCCATGCCACGCTCGGGCTAATGCTGAGCTTTCTACAAGATCTCGAGCTTCAGGCCATTGAGTAGTCCGGGCTTTCCCTCGTGGTTCAGCCGGCCGTGCATTGCTTCTGTGGAATCACAGGGCACCAAGCTACATCGTACGGATTCTCTGCTGCTCGAGCTCTCTCAACGAGACGTATCATCGACCCCTACAGCCGAAGGAATATAATAATCAAGAATGGCGTCCAGAGCTGCCAAAGCCGCCGTTGCTGGCGGTGCTCACACTGCGGGCATATACGCAGATATGACAGTGGACGGGCCAGAAATTGGAACATTGGTCGTCATCGTTGATAGAGCGAAAAACCTGCCGAATAGGAAGACTATGGGCAAGCAAGATCCGTACTGCGCTGCAAGATTGGGAAAAGAGGCCAAAAAGACCGAGACGGACAAGAGAGGAGGCCAGACACCCAAATGGTAGGAACAAAAGACTTGTTTTCTGCCGAAAATGCTGACGTCAAGTAGGGACCAAGAGATGCGATTCACGGTTCACGATTCGCCTGACTACTACCAGCTCAAAGTTTCCATCTTCAACGACGACAGGAAGACGGAGATAATTGGGGAGACTAGAGTATCGCTTGAAGATATCATTGTACCCGGAGGCGGACAGAATGACCTTTGGCACCAGCTCAACTGTAAAGGCAGGTTTGCTGGTGAAATCAGGATCGAGCTTACATACTATGATACTCGTCCAAAGGAAGCGAAGGTCGAGGAGAGACGCCAGAGCTCTACGGTCGGTGGGCTTGAGACCACGCAAAGAGAAGGTAGCGTAGGCCTTAGTGGACCGCGACAACCGAAGCCAGTCAAGAGAAGGCCATTGCCTGCAGACCCAACAATGTCCGATCCTTCACAATCCTCTCCACAGCCCTATACTCCACCTCCAAACAACCAGTATCATCCTCCTTCGCAGCAACTGTCTCCGGCGCCCTCGCCCAGTGCTAGGATGGACCCCTCCACTCCGATGGACAGCCAATACATGCAAACGGCCTCTAGAGGCTCGAAATCAGATCTCTACGGTTACGGTGGTTCTTTCCCCGGGATTGATCCAATCAATGGCCATGTGCCTGAACACCAAAGCCCAATTCATGACGAGTATCTTAGTGGTGTTGATCAGGACGAATATGGATATATAGACACAGCTAGGCAGGAGTACGGTTCCCGTGTCGACCAACCCATTCAGCGGCCCGTATCTTATAACAACGACCAATGTTATGGCAACGATTATCGTCAAGCCACATCAGTCCAAAGGGAAGGGCCTTACGCCCCTGATTACGCTTATCCAGCAGAATACGACGATAGGAACAGTCCATACTCGCCACAACCCAGGCGAGGTACTCATAGCAATTCTCCATCTAAACCCTCTCCGCTCCCTCAGCATGTATCGATGCCAGATGTCAGACCCCAACAAGGTTCCCCTGGCTCTGAACATTCATATCATCGCTCTTCACTCCCAGCTAGTAATAGCTACGACCAACGCTCCCCGCGCTACCAGGCCCTCGACGAGCGAAATATTGCTTATGCAGATTCGCCGGGAGCCGTAGACGAGAATGCTCCGCCACCACCACCAGCTCACCGAAGTAGTCTTCCGCGAATTTCTCCATCTTCTAACGGGCGAGGACACGCTGAAAGCTATTCACCTCTGGCTGGACCGCCACCTCTTAACATTCGCAATGCAAGGAACAGCATCTCCGCAAGCCCTTTGTCCCAGGTTCAGACGAATGACCATCGTGACGCTTACCCGCTATCAACTTCACCCTCCACAGCGCGCACGTATTCACAACCAAACCCGTCCCGGTTGCCGAACGACTATCACGGCCATCCAAGCAGGCGTCGATCACCAGAGCACTTCGCAACGTCTCCTATAAGAGGTTACGGGCAAATGACACCACCTATTCTTGTACCCGGCTATGATCCTAAAGTAGCTGATGACGAATCGGAACATCTGATGCGCGAAATTGAGCCGAACCAACGGCAAATCTCTGAGCCCGTTCCACAATATCAAGCATTCGCCACACACAACACAATCAGCAGGGCACATCCAAGCCCACGTCATGACACATCCAGCGAGCCCAGATTAGTAAATGATACTCAAGACAGGAGACCTCATCGCGCTTCGGCTCCTATCATACCACGGCGAGAAGTTAGCCCAGACCCTCGGACACCGATACGTAAATCAGTGAGTCCGCAGCCAGAACAGGCGAATGGTGAAAGGCGACTATCAGCCATACCTTTTGGACCTGACTCTTATGATGCATTCAACCCATCTCTTGATAAAGCTTCCGGCATCAACTCATCAGGTCCAAAGTATAATACCCCAGAGCAAGCCAAAGAAGCACACTTCGAGCAAGAGCGTGAAGCCAAGTTAGCCGAGGGGCCAATCATTGGTAGTGATGGCCGAGTCATTGATCCATCTGATCATCTGCCAACGGAGACCTGGGCACCCGAGCCCGAATCGAAAGCACCAAAGAAGAAACCCGAGGTTACTGTACGATTTCGACGCAGTCCAGCTGGTGCGCAGCCGATGCCCTTGTCTACGCGACGAACAACGACCGAAGTCCCTCAAAGACCGAGCCCGATGGTCACGCCAGCCTATGCTCACTCCTCTGATACCATTTCCCCTACTTCTGGTGCTAGAAGTCGCCTACAGAAGAAGTCCCGCGTCGCTATAGTGCACCCGGTCTCCAGTCCCGCTGTGCCGACTATAAGCACCAATGCTCGACCTGTTGCGTCAAGGCCTAATCAATCTGATTACCCAGTACGAGAGTATGAGAATTACGACTACGGTAGTAGTCCTACTTATGCAAGGAAGTCTCTAGGCAGCGTACCGCCTCCTATACCAGGAAAGGTGCCATTGAGCGCAGGAACGGGACAGGAGGATTGGGGTGTGAGCGCGTTGAGCGAAGAGATGAAACGCATCGACATCGGTGTCGGTGCTGGGCAAGGAAGATCGAGAAGTAATAGATACGGGGCTTGATGATGCGACTCGATTGCTCCTCCTCCGTCTCCTCCGTGGTACCGGCTTGTACAGTAGAATTCCCATCCCGTCGATAGTGGTTCATGTGAGGCGAGAAGAGGATATAATAGCTAGATACATCGGTTGCATTAGGCACCCTTGGGTGCGTCCATTCTTGAATATAGACGATTTGCGTAAGAGTCCAAACACCGGGGCTCGCCCGAGATCATTTCGCGTTTGAAGAATGTAAGATGGGAAGAACAGACTGTTTCAGGACCCAGGTCGAAGAAGCTAATCTCGGAAGACTGCACTCCTGCACGAATCTAACATGTCCTACCCGTAAACCCCAAATTTGCTTGGTGAGAGCAGGACCGACGGCGTTCCGTCTACAGCTCAACAACGAGAACCAAGCCCAACCACCACCACGATACCCCCGAGCCATCACCCATCATCCTTCCCTCAGCCCACCACCCCACCGCCCCCAACAATGTCCACCACCTCCCCCGACGCCCCCTCCCTCATCCGCTACACCCTCGGCTTCCTCCTCGTCGGCCTCGCCTGGGGCCTCACCACACCCTTCATCCGCCGCGCCGCCCTGACCTACACCCCCGCCCCGCACCCCTCCCTCTCCCACCCTTCGAACCAAGGCTTCGTCCGAAAGAGGGTGCTGCAGGCGGCCTTTACGGTTACGGATCTGTTGCGGAGTCCGAGCTATGCGCTGCCGCTGGTGGTGAACCTGACGGGGAGCGTGTGGTTCTTTTTGCTGATTGGGAAGGCTGGTG